>Ga0302326_10004478_pt1 | contig 32348 bp, 32 predicted proteins | sample Palsa_T0_3_FD_202264 | JGI IMG/M metagenome (GOLD analysis project Ga0302326, IMG submission 202264) | Peat permafrost microbial communities from Stordalen Mire near Abisko, Sweden - Palsa_T0_3 | ecosystem: Environmental > Terrestrial > Soil > Palsa > Peat permafrost | place: Sweden: Abisko...
CCGTCGGGGACGGGATCTCCCCAGCGGGCGCGACGGTCCAGCAAGGTGTGGATGCTGCCGAAGCTGGTCGATGCGGTCAGCAGATCGCTGTGCTGCAGCAATGCGTTGACCGCCGCGGCGTCGGCAATCTCGACGGCCACCAGGGTGCCGAACCGGCGCATCTGGGTCGCGGCGACGGGGTGCGCGGGGTCGTCGGGCAGCCCGGGATAGCGCACGACCTTCACCGCCGGATGGTTGGACAGCATCGTCGCGAGGGCCTGCGCGTTGAGGCATTGCCGTTCGAATCGCAGTCCTGCGCTGCCCAGGCTCCGGACCAGCAGCCAGGCTTCGAATCCGCCGAGGATCGCCCCGGCCAGTAACCGTTCGCGTTCCAGCGCGGTGGCCAACTCATCTTGGTCGGTGGCCACATATCCGGCCAGCAGGTCGCTGTGACCCGACAGCATTTTGGTGGCGCTGGCCACCACCAGGTCGGCGCCCAGCGACAGTGGTTGCTGACCCAGTGGGGTGGCTGCGGTGTTGTCCACGATCAGGCGCGCGCGGTGGGCATGGCAAATGGTGGACAGCCGGTGCAGATCGACCACGTCCAATCCGGGATTGCTAGGTGTCTCTGCCAGCACGATGTCGGCATCGGCGGCCGCGTCATAGATGTGTGCGGTGTCGGCCGCAATGATGTTCACTCCAAAGGGATTCAGGCACTCGGCGGCAAACCGGCGCACCTGGTAGTAGCCGTCGGCAGGTACCACCACCACCGACTCGGGCCGGGCCAGCGCGCGCAGTGCGGCGCTGATGGCGGCCATCCCGGAGCTGTACACCAGCGCGGTGGTCGCGCCCTCGAGTTCGGCGAGGCCCGATTCCAGTTGCCGCCAGGTCGGATTGGAGCTGCGCCCGTAGGTGTCCAAGCCCTCGGCCTCGTCAGACCCGAGGTGATAGGTAGAGGCCAGCACCGGCTGCGGCGCCACCGGCCGTCCGGGGATCGCCGGGGAACGCACTGCTTTGAGGCTCCGAGTGGAGTCACCGTAGCGATTACTCACGACCACCCACTCTGCCGTGTGCACGCTGTCCCGGTGCGGGGGCTCGCGCATTGGCCATCCACACTGATGGCCATGACTGACTTATTTCGCCTCGACGGAAAGGTCGCCGTGGTGACCGGCGGTGGCCGCGGCATCGGCGTGATGATCGCGCGCGGACTACTGCACGCCGGGGCGACGGTGTATCTGTCCAGCCGCAAGAGAGCCGAGCTTGACGCGGCTGTTGCCGAGTTGTCGGCGCACGGATCGGTGTCGGCGATTCCCGCGGATCTGGGGACGGTCGAGGGTGTGGAGACGTTGGCCGGTGCCCTCGCCGAGCGGGAGGACAAGATCCACGCGCTGTTCAACAACGCCGGCGCGGCGTGGGGTGCGCCACTCGGCGAGTTTCCCGAATCCGGCTTCGACAAGGTCTACGACGTCAACGTCAAAGGCGTCTTCCTGCTCACCCGTGCGCTGGTGCCGATGCTGACGGCCGCCGCGACCGACGACGACCCGGCGCGCGTCATCAACACCGGCAGCATCGACGGGATCGTGGCGCCCGGCCGTGGCAGGGACAACTTCTCCTACAGCGCCAGCAAGGCCGCCGTGCACATGCTGACCCAGCATCTGGCCGGCGAGCTGGCCCCGCGGATTCTGGTCAACGCGATTGCGCCCGGCCTCTTCGAATCCCGGATGACCAAGGAGCTGTTGGCGTTCGGCGCCGGCGCGGTCGGCGCGGGCCTTCCACTCGGCCGCATCGGCCGACCTGATGACATGGCGGGCATCGCGGTCTTTCTGGCCAGCCGGGCCAGCAGCTACATCACCGGTGCGGTGATCCCGGTCGACGGCGGCGTCAGCGTCATCCGCTGAGTCTGATTGCCCGGCTCTCCCCCGCAAGCGGGAGGTGCCCCCACCTCATCGCGCTCCGCGCTCTGCATCGTCGCCGGTAGGTAAGTGGCGGCTCAGGAACTCGAGCTGATCGGCGATCACGCGCTCGAAGGCATCGCCGACATAGATCCCGAAATGCCCTTCCGGATATAGCTTCACCTCACCGCGCGGCGCCGTTGCGGCGTAGCGACGCGTCGGCCCCGACGGTGCGACCGAGTCGGTTTCGCAGACGCAGAACAGAATTGGGCAGGGCACCTTCGCCGCGAGCCGACCCGGACGGTAAGGCAGGATTGTCACACCGATCCGCGCCGCCACCTCGTTGCGTAGTACGGCGCCGTCTGGCACCAGCTTCAGGTAACCGGGGTAGGCATCGGGTGCGTTCATCAACGCGACCTCGCCCGGGTTGCCCGCCGTCTGCACCATCACCGGCGATGCGCCGAAGCGGGCGCCGACCAGGTCACGCGTCGCCTTCGCCGTGATGCGGGCGCTGACCAGCGGGCTCAGCGTGCCCAGTGAGGCGATGCTGTCGGTGAACGGGCATTGCGAGACGACGGCCGCGATGCCCGGTAGCCGTGCGGCCGTGGCGATGACGTGACCACCACTGAAAGAGGTGCCCCACAGGCCGATTCGATCCGGATCGATGCCCGGCAGGGTGCGGGCGTAGGCCACGGCGACCGTCCAGTCCTGCAGTTGCATACGGATGTCGAGCAGTTGGCGCGGTGCCCCTTCGCTGTCGCCGAAGTTGCGGTAGTCGAACACCAGGCAGGCATATCCTGCGGCGCAGAACCGTTCGGCGTAGGCATCCAGTCGCATGGTGCGCACCGCGCCGAGTCCGTGCGCCATGACCAACAGCGGGGTATGTCCTTCACCGTTGTCTGTCGCTGGCCGGTACAGCCACGCGCTGATCCGATCACTGCCGGAGTTGAACCAGACATCTTCACGGTGGGTGCTCACGACACTCATCCTGCATCAGTTGCGACGCTTGCGGGCCGATCTTGATGGTCGGGCTCCGTTGCAGCCGAGGCCCGACCGCACCGTGGCCGGGCGTGTGGTAGACCCAGGCCATGACCTCGGTTCTGGTGCAGCAGGTGTCGTCGCTGGTGGGGTCGAATTACGTCAGCACCGATCCCGACGTGCTGGCCGGCCGCAGTGTCGACTACACCGGTCGCTACCGCGGCCGCGCGAGCGTCCTGGTCCGCCCCGGTTCGGCCGACGAAGTGGCCGAGGTGCTGCGGTTGTGCCGCGACGCCGGGACGCACGTGACCGTCCAGGGCGGCCGCACTTCGTTGGTGGCCGGTACCGTACCCGAACACGACGACATCCTGCTGTCGACCGAAAGACTCTGCGCTATAAGTAAAGTCGACACCACCGAACTTCGCATCGAGGCCGGAGCGGGGGCCACTCTGGCTGCGGTGCAGCGTGCTGCGGCCGGTGCCGGTCTGGTGTTCGGCGTCGACCTGGCCGCACGCGACACCGCGACCGTCGGCGGCATGGCCTCGACGAACGCCGGTGGGTTGCGCACCGTGCGGTACGGCAACATGGGCAGCCAGGTGATCGGTCTCGACGTCGCGCTGCCCGACGGGTCGGTGGTGCGACGGCACTCCCGCGTGCGGGCCGACAACACCGGCTACGACCTGCCTGCGTTGTTCGTCGGCGCTGAGGGAACGTTGGGCGTGATCACCGCGCTCGATCTTCGCCTGCACCCCGATCCGGCGCATCGGGTGACCGCTGTCTGCGGCTTCGACGACCTCGGCGCCCTGGTCGACGCCGGCCGTGTGTTCCGCGACATCGATGGCATCGCGGCCTTGGAGCTGGTCGACGGGAAGGCGAGCGCCCTGGCCGACGAACTTCTGGGGGTGGCCCCTCCGGTGCAGGCCGCCTGGCTGCTGTTGGTGGAGTTGGCGTCCGATCACGACCAAACCGAACGGCTGGCGGATGCGCTGGACGGTGCACGAACGAGCGGTGAGCCCGCGGTAGGTATCGATCTTGTTGCCCAACAACGCCTTTGGCGGATCCGCGAGTCGCTGACCGAAGTGGTCGGCTTGTTCGGGCCGCCGTTGAAGTTCGATGTGTCGCTGCCGTTGTCCGTGGTGGCTGCATTCGCCCGCGAAGCGGGGGTGCTGGTGCAACGGCACGCACCCGACGCGATCGGCGTGCTCTTCGGGCACATCGGTGAGGGCAACCTGCATCTGAATGTGTTGCGCTGCAGCGACGAACAGGAACGCAATCTGTACGCGGCGATGATGGAACTGATCGCGGAGTCCGGCGGCAACGTCAGCTCAGAACACGGGGTCGGTAGCCGCAAACGCCGCTACGTCGGGATGTCACGCGGCGACGCCGACGTCGCGGCCATGCGAACGCTGAAGGCGGCCTTCGATCCGACCGGCTACCTCAATGCCGCGGTGTTGTTCGATTGAAAGGAAGCGACAATGACTCCGGACAAGGCCCCGCGGGCAGCGGAATGGATTGCCCAGTGCGAGACGCTCGTGAGCCGGCGCGGACATCGTCTCGCATTCCGGCGGCGCGGCGCTGGACCAACTGTTGTTCTGCTGCAGGGTTTCCGACGTGGTCCTACGATTACGCGGCCGTCGCCCACGATCTCGCACGCGACCACGACGTGATCACCCTAGATTTTCTGGGGTACGGCGCATCGGACAAGCCCAACCCCTACGACTACTCCGTGGCGGAATCCGCCGACAGCGTCGAGGATTTGATGGCGTTACTGGGTTCGTCCTCGGCGCACTTCGTGGTGCACGACTACGGAGGCATCGTCGGTCAGGAACTCATCGACCGCCAACTGGCCGGACGACTCCCTTTCGGCATCACCGAGCTGACCGTGCTGAACTGCGGCATCGTCTATAGCGCCTACCGGCCGACCCGGGTGCAGAAGCTACTGAATACGCCCGTGCTGGGCAAACTGGTCGCCGGGCGGGTCAGCTCCCGCACGCTGCGATCCGGGTTCGCGAACGTGTGGGGAACGTCGAAGCTCAGCGACGAAGAGTTCGACGAACTCTGGCACGGCATCTCCCGCGACAACGGACATAAGTTGGCGCACTTACTTATTCGCTACAACACCGAGCGGGCGCAGCACCACCGCCGCTGGGAGGCGGCGCTGGCCGCGTGGGAGGGCCCGCTGCATCTGATCTGGGGCCTCGACGACCCGGTGTCGGGACGACACGTTCTCGAGCAGGCCACCCGAATGTTGCCCCGGGCCGTGGTGACCGAACTCGACGGTGTCGGCCATTTCCCGCAAGCCGAAGCGCCGGAAGCGGTCGCCACGGCCATCCGGACGGCCCGCTGAGGCCGCTGATCAGCTCGGGCTTTTGATGCCCACTGCGTGACGCAGCTGGGCCAGGAACTGCTCCGCATCGTCACTGCGAATCATATAGTGCGAGAACGCTACTCGGATCGCGGTAGCCGCCTTGACCGCGGCGTTCGGGCCGGGTATCAGCCGCTCCAGACCGTCGCGCATCTGCGGAATGACGCTCGAGAACTGGCTGATGACATGCTCGGGTTCGATATCGACCATGCGCACACCGGTGTAGGAGTGCTGGTAGTCGACGATGAACCGCAACGCCGCATCGAGCTTGTCGGCACCTTTGAGGCCGGCTGTCGCGCGGCCCATTCCGGTCTCGAAGGTGTGCCGTTCGTACTGCGAGAACGCCGAGAGCAACTCCTCCTTCGAGGCGAACCAGCGATACAGCGTCGGCCTCGACACCCCAGCCTGGACGGCGACGTCGGACAGGCTGAGCTTGCGCTTGCCGTTGCGGCCGAGCACCTCGGCGGTGGCGGCGAGGATCCGCTGCTGCGTCGAGGTGTCGTCTTCGATGGTCGGCGTCTGCTCCATACCTGAACTTTACAAAATTAGCCCGAAGTGTCACGCTGTTTTCGTGCCACTGCCATGTTCCCCGGCCAGGGTTCGTTCGGCCCCGCCCGAGGTAGTTGACCACCAGAGCTTAGCCGGGCATGACCGGCGGGTGACGATCTATCGGTGCCGGTCGTGACCCAGTCCCGGACGGTCGTCATCACCGAAGCGTCGTCGCCTGTCGCACTGGCGACCGCGGCGCGTTTGTCGGCAGGTGGTGATGTGGTCCTGCTGGGGAGTCGCCGGACCGGAGTGTGCGAGGAGTTCGCCGCCCGCCTTCGGTCGGTGGGCGCCGCGGTGTTCGCCGCCCACTTGGATCTGGCTGACCTGCCTTCGGTCGACCGGTTCGTCGATACCGCTGAATATCTGGTCGGTACCCCCGACGTCCTGGTGAGTGCTGCGGGTTTGGCCGACGGCTCGTGGACGGGCGCGCAACACCTTGTCGCCCAACTGGTTCCGCCGATGATCGACAATCGGCGCGGCGACGTGGTGCTGCTCAGCCCGGAGTTGGTCGGTTCCTCACCGCCCGGCGGGCGACGGATGCTCGAGGCGTGGGCGCGCGGTCTGGACGTCGAATTCATCGGGACCTGCGTTCGAGCCTCGGTCGTGCGGTCCACCGGGCGGGTTCCGGCGGGCGACGTGAGCTGTCTGATCGCCGCGGCGATCAGCTCATCGGCACGGATGCACCTACGTGTCGTCGACATCATCCCACCGGTTCCCGCACCGACGTTGACGCAGGATCGTCCCCGTCGATGAGACTCGAAGTCGACGTCGACAGGTGCACCGGACACGGCATCTGTGAATCCATCGCCGATGACGTCTTCGAAGTGCAGGACGACGGCACGCTGATCATCGATCACGTCCAGGCCGCTTCGTCTGACCCAGACCGTCTGCAGCTGGCCGTGATTCAATGCCCTGCCGCGGCGCTTCGGCTGCTGGACTGAGCCCCGGGCCTACGCCGCACCAAGACCGACTGCTGGATACTGCCCACCGCACCGGTCTCGTCGAACAGGGTGCCCACCGTGGTGCCGATGCCGTCCGGCCCGTAGTTCGTCTCCGCCCGGACGCCGACCCATTCGCCGTCGGGAATGCGGTGCACGTGGACGACGAGGTCGTTGTTCAAGAACGTCCACTTGGTGACATCGATTTTGGAGCCGATGCCGTTCGCGCAGTCGGCGACTGCGAACAGCCGCTCCAACGGCGTCATCGTCTCGCCGTCGACGAGGTTCGTGATCGGTTTGATCCACGACTCACCGGGACCCTCGTTGAGCGGCTTGGTCAGCCAGCGCCAGTCCAGGCTGTGCACGTAGTTACGGTCGAAGTTCTTGGCGAGATCGCGGCTGCGTGCCTCGCTGAGTGGGCGCGGCAGCGGAGCCGACGCGTGCGCCAAGTCGGCGGTGTCGAGTTTCTGTAGCCGCCAGCCGGTGGCCCGCGCCGTCGGCCGGGGCCGACCGTCGGGGCCCAGTGCCAGCGTCTCGGCGCTGATCAACTCGATCTGCTTGCCGGGGCGTTCGACCTTCGAGCGGACCCACATGTCGCCGTCGGTGGGCACCGGGCCCAGTAGGTCGACGGCGACCCGGCTCAGCCGGGTGTCGTCACGGGGGGCGCAGCGTTCGAGCGCGCGAACCAACAACGCCGACACCGGCGCGGCATGCTGAATGGCCGCCGTCCAGGTGCTCCTGACTAGGTCTGTGGCACAGAATTTTTCGCCGAGTGGATCGGTGGCGTCGATCAGCTCGTAGTAGGAGTCGGTCATCGCCGACCTCTCACGGCAGACCGGCGCCGGGCGTGTCCACGATCACCGCATCGACCCGGGACTGCCGGGTGCCCGCCAGGCGCTGGGGATAAGCGTCGGTGCTCGACAGCATGAACAGCGTGCGGTTCGCAGGTCCGCCAAGCATGCAGGCGATCGCAACCCGATCGCCGATGTCGATGCGGTGGGTCACGTGCCCGTTGCCACCATCGGCCACAATGCGTTCGAACTGGTGCGCCAGCGTCATCGAGGTCCACACCCCGCCCTCGGCGTCGAGGCAGATGCCGTCCGGCGGCCCGTCCAGTCCGTCGGCGAAGACTCGTCGATCAGACAGTTCGCCGTCCGCGCCGATGCTGAACGCGGTCAGACGCCGGCCGATCGACTCGGCGACGATCAACGTCTGATGGTCGGGCGTGATCGCCATGCCGTTGGGGAAGTCCAGATCCGCTGCCACGACGGTCACGGCGTTGTCCGGGTCGACGCGGATGATGACACCGCCCTGGAAAGCCTGCGACCCGATGTAGGCACGCCCGTGGTTGTCGATGACCATGTCACCCAAGTCAGCCGGCGCCACGTCACTCAGATCGGCGATGGTGTCCACGGTTTCGCCGTCGTAGCACAGCAATTCGCGGCGTTCGGTGGACGCGATCAGCAACGAGCCGTCCGGCCGGAAACCGAGGCCGGACGGAGCGTGCCCGGGCACCGGCAAGGTGGTCATCGCCCCGCCGACGGTGACGGTGTGCACGGCCTCGCCGAGCATGTCGGAGAACCACAGCAGCCCCTCGAACCAGCGCGGGCCCTCGCCGAAGCAGAAGCCGGTCGCCAGCGGCGTCAGCCCGTCAACCATTGCTGTCATCGAGCGCATCCATTCTCGTGAAAACGGACCAGCCGGTCGCCCGGCTGGCTTTACAGATTATCGTACAAATGTCACGCGGTATCTTGCAGGGACTTCATCGGCGCTCAGCTAAGGAAAGCGGCAGATGCATTTCACCATCACCCACCCGATGCACAGCCATCCCTACAACCCGGAATTGGTCGGGGGCCACGGCATCGCCGCGGTGGCCGCCGCTGCCGAAACCGCCGGCATCCATGGCTTCGGGTTCACCGATCACCCGGCACCCAGTCAGCGCTGGCTCGAAGCCGGCGGCCACGACGCGCTGGACCCGTTCGTCGCGATGGGGTACGCCGCGGCCCGCACCACCTCGCTGCGGCTGATACCGAACATCGTGGTACTGCCGTACCGAAATCCGTTCGTGGTGGCCAAGTCCGGCGCAACGCTGGACCTGCTGTCCGGGGGCAGGTTCACCCTTGCTGTCGGGGTCGGTTACCTCAAGCGTGAGTTCGCCGCGCTCGGTGTCGACTTCGAGGAGCGCGCCGCACTGTTCGACGAGGCACTCGATGTGATCCGGGCCATCTGGACCGGCGACGACATCACCTTCGAGGGCACGCACTTCAGCGCCCGCGGTATCACCGCCCATCCGCGACCGGTGAGCGAGCCGCATCCGCCGATCTGGATCGGCGGCAACACCGGTGCTGCCCGGCGCCGGGTCGCTGAGAAGGGCGACGGATGGTGCCCGTTCGCCGCGCCACCCGCGCTGGCCCAGACCGCGCGCACGGCGTCGATGGACTCCATCGAAGCACTGGCCGACGGCATCGACGATCTGCGCCGACGGCTCGACAAGGCGGACCGGGACGCCTCAACGATCGACATCGTCTTCAGTAACTTCGACGGCGGCAGCCCGGCCGACGACGACTTCAACGCCGACGCCTATCTGGGCGGCCTGGAACGACTGGCCAAGCTGGGGGTGAACTGGGTGCAGGTGGGCCTGCCGGGCGACAGTCTGACGCACGCCCTGGAAGTGATCGACCGGTTCAAGACCCTGGTGGTCGACGCCGCATGAGGAGCGCAAGGCTTTACAAGTTTTAGCGAGAATGTCATTCTCGCTAGGTGACAACGGAATCTGAGCAGGCGCACTGGTCGGTCGCCGGCCTTCTGGATTTGTTCGACGCGCGTCCGGACGGGGACAACCGTTTCGTCGCCGATACCGGTATCGCCGCCGAGGACGAGCGTCAGGTGGTCGAAGGCACCCAGGTGCTTGCTCAGGTGATCGTCGCGGTTGCCAAACGGTTTCCAGAGAAGTCGGTCCGCTCGGCGCATGCGGTGTTCGCTCGCGCCGTCGTGGTCGGGCCGCCGGTCGAGTTCGACATCGACGTGGTCGCCGAGGGACGTTCGACGGCGACCGCCGTGGTGAGCGTGACGCAGAACGGCCGCCGCGCCATCACCGTCACCACCCTGCTGGACGTGCCGTCCGACGACGTCATCCGCCACCACCTGGGCCGCCCCGAGGTGGCCGCGCCTGCCGACGCCAACGACGGGGCGATGCCGATGGCCGGTCGCGAACTGCGTCTGGTGGACGTGATCGATGTCAACAGCCCCGACGAGGTCGGCCCGCCCGAGTTGTACGCCTGGCTGCACTACGACCCGATCCCGGCCCGCGACGATCTGGCCAAGGCGTTGGTCGCGTATTTCACTGGCCACCTTGGCATTTCGACGACGATGCGCGCGCACGAAGGCATCGGCACCGCCCAGTCGCACCTGACGGTGTCCACGGCGCCGATGACAATCGCGGTCAGTTTTCACGAGCCGGTGTCCTGGACCGGCTGGCTGCTCTACTCGCACGAGAGCACCCAAGTCGGCGCGGGCATGTCGTATGTCCGTGGCGCGGTGCACACCGAAGAGGGTGAGCTGATCGCCTCGTTCGCGCAGGACGCACTGATCCGTCCGCTGCGCACAAGCGACAACACAATCAAAACCCAAGCACGGCTGTAACACTCGTGGACTTCGCCAGCGTCGAACTGTCGCCGGAGGACACCGAATTCCGTGACGAGCTGCGGGCGTTCCTGGCCGACATCGTCACCGAAGAGGTGCGTCGACGCGACCGCGAGACCGGGGAGAACTTCGATGAAAGCGTCCATCTCGCGTTAGGCGCCAAAGGGTATCTGGCCGCGGACTGGAACGACGAATCCGACGGCGGCTTCAGCGCATTGCGCCGCCGCATCTGGGATCTGGAGATCGGCCGGGCCCACACGCCGTGGTTCCACTGGGGCACCACCGCCGTGGTCGCGAAGATGGTGCGCCAGTTCGGGCAGGCGGAACTCACCGACGAGGTGTTGCCCGGCGTGCTATCCGGCGACACCCGGCTGTGCCTGGGCTACACCGAGCCAGAGGGCGGCTCCGATGTTGCGACGTGCAAAACCCGCGCGGTTCGCGAAGCGGATGGATCTAGCTGGGTCATTAATGGCTCCAAGATGTTCACGTCCAACGCCCACAACGCCAAGTACGTCTTCCTGCTGACCAATACCGATCCGGATGCGCCGAAACACAAGAACCTGACCATGTTTCTGGTGCCGCTGGACTCGCCCGGTGTCGACATCCAGGCCATTCGCACCATCGACGGCGACCGCACCAACATCGTCTTCTACAGCGACGTGCGCGTCGACGACCGATATCGCATCGGCGCGGTCAACGGCGGCTGGGGGGTGCTGCGGGGTGCGCTCGACGTGGAGCACGGCACCGCCGAAGCCGAAGACGACGGTCTGCAACGAGTCGCGGTGATGAGCGAGCATCTGACGCTGATGGCCGAGGCCATCGACGCGATCGCGGCGCTGGCCACGCAGCAGGGCGCCGACGGCCGCCGGCTACTCGACGACGCATCGGTGGCATATCGGTTGGGCCGCAGCATTGCTCGCACCGAGGCGTCCTTGAGTACCCCGGGGATGTTCGGCCGGGTCGCCAACGCGCAAACCATGCGTGACGTCTCGCCCGACCTGATGGACCTGCTGGGCAGCGCGTCGGCACTGCCGATCGAAACCAGCGGGGCCGTGGACAACGGCGGCGCCGAATACATATTTCGACTGGCCTCACCCGTCGGAATTTATGGCGGCACGCTGGAGGTGTTCCGCAACATGATCGCCCAGCACGCTCTCGGTCTGGGACGGCCCAACTATTCGCCGCCGAGGACCTGAGAATCCGGCAACTCGGCGACAACGTCGGCACGGGCGGCGTCGAAACTGAAGAAGCCTTTGATCGGCGAACTCTCCGGCAATGGGTCCGAATAACTCCACGCCACGTCCTCGACTATCGCGTCACCCACGACTGCCGACCAATAGGTGGCCGGGCCTTTGTAATTGCAGTACGAGGACGTATTCGATTGTCGCAGAAGATCAGTGCGCACAAGCGAGGGGTCGACGTAGAGGCGGGGCTCGAGCGCCGTCTCGAACACGATCACGGTGTCGTCGGTGTCCACCAGTGTGGTCCCGGCCGCTGTGACGCGAAGACGGCGCGTCGTCGGCCGGCAGTCGACGCGGTGGTACGGATTCGGCGGATAGTGCACCAGCGTGCGTCCCTCTTCGACCCACGTGTCGGCGGCGCCCCACGGCACGTTCACGTATCCCGGCGCCTCGGCTACCGGCGCACTTGGTAGACCGTGTGCCTCGTCGGCAGGAAAGGCGAAGCTGAGTGGGCGATCTGGCCGGTGCACCAGCAACGCACGCTCGGTGTCGATCACCATGTGGCCGTCTTTCACCGCTTGGATGCGCCGGGGATGCGGCTCGACATAGACCACGCCGGTGGGCACTGTCGGCGAAAACCAGCCGGCCGGAGCACTGCTCAGCGGCCCATGCCCGGTGACCATGCTCATGAATCCTGAGGGTACGCGTGGCATGGTGTGTGGCATGGCCGGACCGATGCAGGGCATCAACGTCGTGGAGCTCGGGGTCTGGGTGGCAGGGCCCGCGACCGGCGGCATACTCGCCGACTGGGGTGCGGACGTGATCAAGATCGAGCCGGCGACCGGTGACCCGGGCCGGCTGTTCGGGCGAATGCTTGGGCTCGACATTGACGTCAGCCCGCCGTTCGAGATGGACAACCGCTCCAAACGCAGCATGGTCCTCGACCTGACAACCGACGACGGCCTCAGCACCGCGCTCGAATTGATCAGCGGGGCAGACGTATTCGTTACCAATGTGCGGCCGGGGGCACTGCGGCGTCTCGGGCTCGACTTCGAGTCGGTGGCGCCGGAGAACCCGCGGCTGGTCTACGGACTGATCACCGGCTACGGCGAGACCGGGCCCGACGCCGACCGGGCCGCCTACGACGTCGCGGCGTTCTGGTCGCGGGGTGGGGTGGCGTCGCTGCTGACCCGCCCGGGTGAGACACCGCCGTTCCAGCGCGGCGGCATGGGCGATCACATGGCCGGCATGAGTCTGGCGGCGGCGATCTGCGCGGCGCTGGTGGCCCGCGACCGGACCGGATCCGGCCAGCTGGTGTCGACGTCGCTGTATCGGCAGGGCGCGTACACGATCAGCTTCGATCTGAACACCTATCTGATGTCGGGGCAGCCCATCGCGATCGGGCAGCGGGAGACGATGGGCAACCCGTGCATGAACAACTATGCCGCCGGCGACGGTCGGCGGTTCTGGATCGTCGGGCTGCAGGCCGACCGGCACTGGCCGGCGCTGTGCCGCGCCATCGACCACGCCGACTGGTTGACCGATCCACGCTTCGCGGACGCGCGCTCGCGCGCGGTGAACGCGGTCGAGCTGATCGGTGATCTGGATCAGATCTTTGCCACCAAGCCGCTCGACGAATGGGCGGAGATCTTCGCCCGCGAGCCGGACTTCTTCTGGTCGCCGGTCAACTCGATCGAGGATGTGCTGGCCGACGAGCAGTTTCACGCCGCAGGCGGCATGGTCGACGTTCCCGATGGATCCGCGAGTGTGCCGATGGTCGCGACGCCGGCGGACTTCCACGGCACGCCCTGGGCGCCGCGCTCGACCGCACCGGAACTCGGCCAGCACACCGAGGAAATCCTTGCCGAGCTCAAGGCACGCCGCGAATCTTGATTGAATCGAAACTTTACAGATTGATGTAAAAGTGTCACGCTGGGTCGGCCGGGTCATTGGCGACGCGTGACGTTCGATCTGCTAAGGAATGCGATGGGTACCTTCGAGGTGGACTTCGAGAAACGACGGCCGCGTGCACCGCGCAACGACGGTGGATCGGTCAAATACCGACTCGATGTCATCGCCTCCAGCCCCGCAGACGTGGTCTGCTCCGTCGGCGGGTGGCTCTACGACCGGGTACGGGCCGGCTGGGACGTCACCGTGCTGTTGCCGCAGCACTGCGACAGTCGCCCACTGCAGATCCTCGGCATGCAGGCCGCCGACCTCGACGCGCACACCCTGCCCGCGAGCACCGAATGCGCCGCCCGCGGACTGGCGGTCAGCGCGGACATGTTCGCTGCCGATGAGCGGATCAGGCAGGCGGTGCTCACCGGCCTGGACCGCTGGATGACCGAAGTCACGCTCTGGCAAAAGGATTGGCCACTGGTCGTCGGGCATCGGACGACCCCGGTTCAGCATGTGCTCAGCGACGCCGCGCGCGCCTTCAAACGTCACGCCCTGCTCGCGGCTGACATGCCGGGAACCGTCGGCCCGACCGAGACGCTGCTCAGTGACATGAAAGCCTCCCTGCCGGTGGATTCCGAGCTGATCCCAGTCGGCTGATGCGCAAGTACCACAGCCACACGCTGCTCTATCTGCACGAGACCATCGCCCTGGGCGCGGGATCGAGCGCCGAGTTCACCGAGTCGTTCGCCGACATCTATCAGCCCATGATGAGCGAGTTGGGTGCGCGACTGTTCGCGATATGGGACGCCGCGCCCTACAACGGTCACTGGCCGCAGGTGACGATCATCTGGGAAATCGACGCGTTCGCCGACTACGCCCGGATCGGGACGGCGCAAGCTCGCGGCGGCAGCCATGAGGTGGCCGCCGGGAAATGGTCGGCGTTCCTGGCCGGTATCGGCGCCTCGGGGGAGGGGCGGATCATGTATCCGGGACCGAGCAACAAGACGCTGGCCCAATTGAGCGACGCGAATTTCAATGCGGCTGTGGTGATTCAGGAGATCATGCAGACCAAGCCGGGTCGCCAGGACGACTACATCCGTGAATTGGAGCGACTGTACGTGCCGTGGTCTGAGCGCACCGGCAAGCACTGGCTGGGTTCGTTCACCACCACCTTCCGCTACAACGAAGTCATCCACTACTGGGCGCTGGAGGGCGGATGGGAGTGCTTCGCCGAGCACTATCCGTCCTGGAAAGGCAGCCCACCGGCCGAGATCGTCACCTGGATGAGCGTGGCTCCCGCGCTGCGTGACGGCTGGGAAGACTCGATCCTGCAAGCACTTCCGTCGTCGCCGCTGCAATGAACGATTTTGTCTACGATCCGTTCGACCCGGCGGTGATGGCCGACCCGCTGCCGTATTACCGCGTCTTGCGTGAGCACCATCCGGTGTACTACCTGCCGGAGTGGGACGCCTTCGCGCTGTCACGGTTCGACGATATCTGGGATGTGTTGGCGGTCAACGACGGAACGTTCGTCGCCTCGGAGGGCACGCTGCCTCCGACAATCGTGCTCGCACGGCACAATCAAGGCCCGGTGGCCGATCCTCCTTTGCGGCCATTGCCGTTCCACGCGAACTTCGACGCGCCGATCTACGACGGCGTGCGCCGCGCGCACAGTCAGCCGTTCCGGCCGAAGCCGGCTGCCGGCTGGGAAGCCCGGATCCGCGAGTTGGCCAACCAACGGCTCGACGAACTGCTGCCGCGTGGAACTTTCGACCTGACCCAGGACTACGGCGGAATCGTCGTCGCATCGGTGGTGTGCGAATTACTCGGTATTCCAGTTGATTTCGCGCCCGAGGTGCTGGCGTCGGTCAACGCGGGAAGTCTCGCCGAACCCGGCAGTGGGGTCGACACCGCAGAGGCCCGGCCGAACTACCTTGAATACCTCATCCCTGCGGTCCGACGGCGACGCTCCGATGCCACCGGCGGCGCGCTGCCGGTGGTCGACGGCCTGCTCGGCTATCGACTGCCCGACGGCAGAGCACTTGACGACGTCGAAGTCGCCACCCAGATGCTCTGCGTCTTCATCGGCGGCACCGAAACCGTGCCGAAGGTCGTCGCGCACGGACTCTGGGAGTTGTTGCGGCACCCCGACCAGTCTTCCGCGGTGCGCGCCGAGCTGCCTGCCAACGTCCCGGTCGCGCGCGAAGAGATGATCCGCTACTGCGCGCCCGCTCAGTGGTTCGCCCGAACTGCGCGCAAGCCCTTCATGATTCACGACATCACCATCGAACCCGGCCAGCGCATCATCACTCTGCTGGCCTCGGCCAACCGCGACGAACGTGAATATCCGCAACCCGATGAGTTCATCTGGAACCGGCCCATCGCCCGCTCGTTGGCGTTCGGTCGCGGACAACACTTCTGCCTCGGGTATCACCTGGCGCGCCTGGAAGTCTCGATCCTGGTGACCGAATGGCTGCGGCGAGTGCCGGACTACCGCATCATCGACGAGGCGGCTTTACGCCCGCCGTCCAGCTTCCAATGGGGCTGGAGCAGGTTGCCAGTGGAGGTGTGACATGTGGTCCTACCGGATCGTCGCGCCATACCAATTCGAACGCACATCGATCGCCGAGAAGACGCCGGACGACCTTGGCGACGGCCAGGTGTTGTTGCGTTTCCTGGCCGCCGGGGTGTGTGGCAGCGACATGCCGGCCTTTCGCGGCGTGCGCGGCAAGATCCCCGGCGACGACGGCCGCAGCGGCGCCGAGAAAGAGGGCTTTCCGGTCCACGAAATCGTCGGTGAAGTGATCGCCAGCCGGCATCGGCAGCATCGGCCCGGTGACCGCGTGGTGGGGTGGGCGTCGGGATTCGACGGCTTGATGGAACGCGTGGTGACCGACGGAAACCAGGTGGCACCCTACGACTCCGGGCTGCACCCCGCCGAGGCTGTCGGCCTGCAACCGTTGGCCTGCGTGCTCTTCGCCATCGAGCAGTTGCCCGACCTGCACGGCCGCCACGTCGGCATCATCGGACAGGGCTCGATCGGGCTGCTGTTCTCGGTCGCCGCGAAAGCCGCCGGCGCCCAACACGTCACCGGTGTCGACCCGGTCGACCGCACGGACATCGCCGAGAAGTTCGGCGTCGACACGGCTGTGCGGGCCACCAGCGATCGGTGGGTCAGCCAACTGGCCCGCGACGACCGGCCAGACGTCGTGATCGAAACCGTCGGCCATCAGGTGGCGACCCTCAACCACGCCATCGAAGCGGCCGCGCCCGGTGGCACCGTGTTCTACTTCGGGGTGCCCGACGACGACAGTTATCCGATCAGCATGCGGACCATGCTGCGGCACAACCTGACCCTGAAATCGGGTATAGCGCTGGACCGTCGGCGGGTGCTGGACCGGGCCAACACGTTCGCCGCCGAGCATCCCGGCCTGCTGGCCAGATATCTCACCCACACGTTCGGCACCGACGACGTCCAGGGTGCATTCGAGTTGGCCAGCCGGCCCGTTCCCGGACGGGTGAAGATCGCGATCACCGAGTCAGGGTGGCCGTGACGGAAAGTCATTTGCAGCAAGCACTTTCCCGGGGCGCACCAGTGTGGGGCGGCTGGATCACGGGATTGACCGCGATCGGGCCCGAAGAATTCGCCCGGGCCGGCTACGACTATGTCGGCTTCGACGCCCAGCATGGCTACATCGACGACGCCGATATCGCTCGCATGCTGCGTCGCCTCGAACACGTACCCATCGGCACGGCGGTGCGACTGCCGTCGGCCGACGCAGCGCCCATCGGACGGGTGCTCGATGCCGGAGCCGACGCCATCATCGTCGCGATGATCGAGTCCGCCGACCAGGCCGCCGCCGCGGTGGCGGCGACCCGCTACCCGCCGAACGGTGTGCGGAGTTTCGGCCCGCTGCGGGCCAGCCTTGGCGTCGACACCGTCGGTTTGGAGCAGCGGGTCAGCGTGTTCGCGATGATCGAAACGGCCGCGGCGCTGGCCGATGTCGACGCGATCTGCGCGGTGCCCGGTCTTGCCGGCGTCTACGTCGGGCCTGCCGACCTGGCGATCTCGATGGGTGTTGAGGTCACCAAGGCCAACACCGATCCATCGGTGCGCGACGCCATCGCCGGGATCCATCGTGCCGCGACAGCCGTCGGCTTGGTGCCCGCGATCCATGCCGGAAACGGAAAGGTTGGATACACCATGGCGGAGCTGGGTTTTCAGATGATCACGTTGGCGTCGGAGTCTCAGGCGCTGCGACGCGGAGCCGCCGCGGGTCTCGACGAAGCGAAGGGTGACCGGTGACGAACCGGGTCGTCCTGGTGACCGGCGCCGCTCGCGGCCAGGGCTTGGCCATCGTGCAACGGCTACGCGCCGATGGGTTTTCGGTGGCGGCCTGCGACGTCGACGCAGCCGGACTGCGTGCGGCAGTCGACGGCCTGGGCGATGACGCTATTATCGGGATCCCGCTCGATGTGACATTGGAGTGGGAGTGGCATCAGGCCGTGGCGACCACCGTCGAGAGATTCGGGTCGTTGAGCGCTCTGGTGAACAACGCCGGCTTGCTGCACCGCGCCTCGATCGAGGAAGAGACGATCGAGGGGTTTGAAAAGGCCTGGCGGGTCAACTGTTTGGGTGCGTTCCTTGGCATCCAAGCGACACTCGATCTGCTGCGCGCCGCCGACGGCGCGGCCGTCGTCAACACCTGCAGCACCGGTGCGATCCGCCCGTTCCCGCGGCACAGCGCCTACGGTTCGGCGAAATGGGCGCTCCGCGGGTTCACCCAGGCTGCCGCGGCTGAACTCGCCGCGTCGGGCATCCGGGTCAACGCGGTATTCCCCGGACCGATCGCCACGCCGATGCTCGACGACGACACCCAGGCCCGGCTGGCTGCGACGTCGTCATTCGGCCGGATCGGCCAACCGGCCGAAGTCGCTGACGCCGTAGCCTTTTTGGTCTCTGAGAAGGCGTCGTTCATCACCGGCGCGGAACTCGTCGTCGACGGCGGACAATGCCTGCAGATCTAACGACGAACGAACGACTCGATCCAGCGCTGCGCGCGGTGGCGACCACGCGCACCGATCTGTCGCTGTACAGAGTCATCCGCGAGTCCATCGACGAACGACGTCGCGCAGCCGTCGCGGACATCGACAGCTCCGGCGTCGTGATCAGTTCGGCGACCGCGTCCGGTGTCCGGGTGCGCATCTACCGCGGCGCGCCGACGCCGGCTCCCGCTGTCGTCTATTGCCATGCAGGAGCATTCATGCTCGGCAATCTGGACACCGACCACCGGCAATGCGTCGAATTGGCCCGCCGTGGCCGGTGTTCGGTGGTGTCGCTGGATTACCGGTTGGCGCCCGAACATCCCTACCCGGCCGCCCTCGACGACGCGATCACGGTGTTGAACTGGGTCAGCGGCAACGCCGACGGCCTGGGCGTCGACGCGTCCCGCCTCGCGGTGGCCGGCAGTAGCGCCGGCGGAGCGCTGGCGGCCTGCCTCGCGCAACGCTCGGCGGACGGGTCACTGCCCGCGGTGGTGTTCCAGATGTTGCATCAGCCGGTACTCGACGATCGGGTCACCCGGTCGAAGACGGAGTTCGCGGACACGCCTGCGTTCGACGGTCCCGCCGCAGAACAGATGTGGCGGCATTATCTCGGTTCGACAGCTCCGTCGGCGGATTCGGCGCCCGCACGGCGTGACCAATTGCACTGCTTACCAACGGCATTCATCAGCTGCTCGGACATCGACCCGCTCCGCGACGAGGCGCTCGACTACGCGACGCGCCTGCTGCAGGCAGGTGTCGCGACCGAACTGCACGTCTTCGCCGGCACCTGCCACGGGTTCGACTCGCTGCTGCCCGACTGGGAGGTCACCGAGCAGCTGTTCATCCTGCAGGGCCGCGCGCTGCTGCGAGCGTTCTACGGTGCGTGAGCGTGGCAGCCGAATCACATGCGCCACATACGTCACCTAGGGGAGGCGACACCAATGTGCCCACCTCACAGCGACAGTCGCGGCGCACATGACATTTGTCGCTATGAGGCGGGCATATCGTATGCGCCCGGCTCCGGAGGCTAATGAGAACGTTGTGACGAGTGTTGCCGCTCAATCATTTTCGAATGAAATCACCTGGCGCACAGCGAGACCTTCGGCGAGCTGATCCATCGCAGCGTTGATGCCGTCCAGGGTGATCGTCGAGGACACCAACGACTCCACCGGCAGCCGGCCCGATCGCCACAGCTCCACAAACCGTGGAATGTCGCGGGCCGGCACCGCGGATCCCAGGTAGCTGCCGATCAGTGACCGGCCCTCGGCGACGAAACCCAACGGCGACACACTGATCCGGGCATCCGGCCGTGGTAGGCCGACGGTGATGGTGCGTCCACCGGCACCGGTCAGGGTGATTGCGGTCTCCAGCGCGGCGGGATGACCCGCCGCCTCGATGACCACCGCCGCCTTGATGCCGCGTTCGACGGCGACCTGCGGTGTGTACGCTTCATGCGCGCCGAGATTACTTGCAGCCGTGAGCTTGTCATCTAGCTGGTCGATCCCCACCACATGCACACCTGCACAGGACAGTGCCGTCATCACCGCGGCCATTCCGACCCCGCCGAGCCCGACGACGGCCACCGTCTGACCCGGTTGCGGCCGGCCCACGTTGAGCACCGCGCCGCCGCCGGTGAGCATCGCGCATCCCAGCAGCGCGGCGACCGTCGGCGGTACATCGCTGTCCACCGGTACGACGCTGGCCCGGTGCACCACGGCATGTGTCGCGAAGCCGGACACGCCCAGGTGGTGATAGACGGTGTCGTTGCCGCGGCTCAGTCTGATGCCGCCGTCGAGCAGCGTCCCGGCATTGTTGGCCGCGCTACCCGGTTGGCACGGCGTCAGCCCGTCGGTCACGCACGCGGCGCACTGCCCGCAACGCGGCAGAAACGTCATCACCACGCGTTGACCGACAGCCACGTCGATGACCCCGTCGCCGACGCGCTCGACGATGCCGGCGGCCTCGTGTCCGAGCAGCATTGGCGTGGGCCGCACCCGGTTTCCGTCGACCACCGACAGGTCGGAGTGGCACACTCCCGCCGCTTCGATGCGCACCAACAGTTCACCGGGACTTGGTGGTGCCAGCTCGATGTCGGCGATGGTGATGGGCCGAGACTCCGCGAACGGCCGAGGCGATCCGATCTGCTCCAGCACGGCGCCCCGGATTTGCGTCATGGTCGAATACAACCATGACTGGGTTTTCTGCGGTACCGCCGCACTCGGACGGGCTCACCAGCCAAGACTTCCCGGTGCATTGGCCGGTGCTGACCCGGTGGGCTGACAACGACATGTTCGGCCACCTGAACAACGCGGTCTACTACCAACTTTTCGATACCGCGATCAACGGGTGGATCCAAACCAACGTCACCCTCGACCCGGTGACGACGTCGGCCCAGGGCATCGTCGCCGAATCTGGTTGTCGCTACTTCTCTGAGTTGCACTTTCCGGAACGGCTTGCCGTTGGTGTGTCGGTGACCCGACTCGGCAACAGCAGCTGCACGTATCGGCTCGGCATCTTCCGCGGCGCCGAAGAGCCGCAGCCGGTCGCGGCGGTCGGTCATTGGGTGCACGTCTACGTCGACAGCACCACCCGCCGACCGGTGCCGATTCCCGACGCCATCCGCTCGCTCTTATCGACGGCGTGCGTCGGTTAGCGAGCGATCCCGTCATCGTTATGCTCGCCCAATGCCATTTGTGAGCAGGACCGTTGAGGTTTCCGCCGACGCCGCTGCGATCCTGGCGATCGTCGCCGACTTCGAGGCCTACCCGCAGTGGAACGACGGGGTGAAGGGGTTGTGGGTACTGGCCCGCTACGACGACGGACGCCCGAGCCAGCTCCGTCTCGATGCGAAGTTCGAATCCATCGAGGACTCGTTGATCCAGGCGGTCTACTACCCCAACCCGAATCAGATTCAGACCGTGCTGCAGCAGGGCAATCTGTTCAAGAAGCAAGAGCAATTGTTCAGCGTGGTCGACACCGGTACGTCGTCGCTGCTGACGGTGGACCTGGACGTCGAGCCCTCGCTGCCCATCCCGGCGCCGATGGTCAAACAGTTGGCCAACAACGTCTTGGATTATCTCGCCGAGAATTTGAAGAAGCGCGCCGAAGACCTATCCGCCTGATCGATCGCGGACTAGTCCCAGATGCCGCTGCCGTTCAGCTTCTCGATGAGCCGGCGGGCGCCGTCGGAGAACTGCCAATTGGTGAGCTTGACGACCGCCGCCGTGTCGCGGCGGCGCAACGCCGCGATCAGCTCGCGATGATTCGCGACGGCGGTGGCGCCCCAGTCCGGATCGACGGCGTAGACCATCAGCGGCATGTAGCGCGCCACGTGCAGCAGGAACCACGCCAACTTGATGCGCCCGGTCGCGTGGTTGAAAGCGCGGTGAAACGCGAATTCGCCTGCTGCGATCGCTTCGGTGTCCGAGGCGGCGACCGCAGCGGCCATCATGTCGATGATGTATTCGAGTCCGCCGATTTCGGCATCGGTGATGTTCTGGGCCGCGGTGGCGGCGAGCTCCCTGGCGATGGTTGCCTGCACCCAGAAGATGTCGTCGACGTCCTGCCGGCTCAGGGGCAAGATGACGTGGCCGCGGTGGGGTTCGAGTTGCACCATGCCTTCGCCGCGCAGCTTCAACAGCGCCTCGCGCACCGGGGTCGCGCTGACGCCGAGTTTGGCCGCGGTCTCGTCGAGCCGGATGTAAGTGCCCGGCCGCAGCGCCCCCGACATGATCGAGGCCCGCAAATGCCCCGCGACCTCGTCAGACAGCTGCGCCCGGCGCAGCGGAAAACGGCCTTCCCGCTGCGCGGAAAGGGACGTGAACGGCGGGGGACTGAGCGACGTCACCGGGGTTGTCTTCGTGCCGTCCAGACCATAGTGTGACCCAGACAACACCATGTTTTATCAAATATCAACCTGGGGCGAGAGTGAGCGACGAGAAGGGAAGCGACGAGTGACCGCGCAGTTGACCGGCCACGGCACCGATGTAGCCGACCCAGCCTCTCTAGAACAGCCGTACCTGGCTCGACGACAGAACTGGGTCAACCAACTCGAACGGCATGCCTTGATGCTGCCGCGCGCGACCGCCCTCAGATTCTTGGGCCACACCTATTCCTGGGCCGACCTTCGCCGCCGCGTCGCGGCGATCGCCGGGGCCTTGAGCCGCCGAGGGGTCCGCTCTGGTCACCGGGTGATGATTCTGATGCTGAACCGGACCGAGTTCGTCGAGTCGGTGCTGGCGGCCAACATGATCGGGGCCATCGCGGTTCCGATCAACTTCCGGCTCACCCCACCCGAGATCGCCTTCCTGGTCGAGGACTGCGAAGCGCGGGTGATGATCACCGAATCGGTCCTGGCTCCGGTGGCCGCCGGCGTCCGCAACGTCACCTCGGTGTTGACGACCATCGTGGTCGCCGGGGATGCCGGCGAGGACGGTCTGCTGAGTTACGAGGAACTGGTCAACGGGCCAGGTGAGCCGGCTGGATTGGTCGACGTGCCCAACGATTCACCGGCGCTGATCATGTACACCTCGGGCACCACCGGCAGGCCCAAGGGCGCGGTGCTCACGCACACCAACCTCGCCGGGCAGACGATGTCTAACCTGTTCACCCACGGCGTCGACGCCCACGACGTCGGATTCATCGGTGTCCCGTTCTTCCACATCGCCGGAATCGGCAACCTGCTGACCGGACTCTTGATGGGGCTGCCCACCGTGATTCATCCGCTGGGCGCGTTCGACCCCGGACATCTGCTCGACGTGCTGGCCGCCGAACAGGTCACGGGAATCTTCCTGGTTCCCGCCCAATGGCAGGCGGTGTGCGGTGCGCAGCAGGCGAATCCGCGCGAGGTGAAATTACGGGTCATCTCCTGGGGCGCCGCGCCCGCATCCGACACCCTGTTGCGACAGATGGCGGAATCCTTTCCGGGAGCGCAGATCCTGGCCGCATTCGGCCAGACGGAGATGTCGCCGGTCACCTGCATGCTGCTCGGTGAAGATGCGATCAGGAAGCTCGGCTCGGTCGGCAAGGTGATCCCGACCGTGACCGCTCGTGTGGTCGACGAGAACATGAACGATGTACCTATCGGCGAGGTCGGTGAAATCGTCTATCGCGCACCCACATTGATGAGCGGCTACTGGAACAACCCGGAGGCGACAGCGGAGGCGTTCGCCGGGGGCTGGTTTCACTCCGGCGACCTGGTCCGGATGGACGAGGAAGGCTACGTCTGGGTCGTCGACCGCAAGAAGGACATGATCATCTCGGGCGGGGAGAACATCTACTGCGCCGAGGTCGAGAACGTCCTCGCCGGCCACCCGTCGATCGTCGAGGTCGCGGTCATCGGTCGCTCACACGAAAAATGGGGCGAAGTGCCGATCGCCGTGGCCGCCGTCACGCACGAATTGCGCATCGAAGATCTCGGCGAGTTCCTCGGTGAGCGGCTGGCACGCTACAAGCACCCCAAGGGCCTGGAGATCGTCGACGCGCTCCCGCGTAACCCCGCTGGCAAGGTGCTGAAAACCGAATTACGGAGCCGCTATGGTGCCCCGCCGGGCGCCGCGGACGTCCCTTAAAGTTCGTACGCGTCAACAGATCTAAAGACGAACCACCGGAGCTGACATACCGAAGAACCCGCAGGTCAAATTGACGAAAGGTCAATAACGCCGATGCTATGCACGTCCCCGAGGCCATCGGGTACAGTCCTGTGGTCCGCCTTACTACTAACCGGTAGTGAGACGGTGGTCACAGCCCTCGGGGCGGGGCAAGGAGGAGTTGTGCGAGACCATTCGCCGCTCCTCCGCGAAGCGCAGGGATGTGCCAGAAGGGGGTGCAAGTGACAACGACGCAGCCACGAGTCACCGACTACATCCGCGACCAGGTGGGTCCGCCCCTGGTGCTCATCGGGGGCTTTTTCCGGATGTGCGTGCTGACCGGAAAAGCGTTGTTCCGCACGCCGTTCCAGTGGAAAGAATTCATCATCCAGTGCTGGTTCATCCTGCGGGTGGCCATTCTGCCGACGATGGCGATCTCCGTTCCCATCACGGCCCTCTTCATTTTCACGTTCAACATCCTGCTGATCCAGGTCGGCGCCGCCGACCTCTCCGGCGCCGGCGCCGGTATCGCGGTCATCACGCAGATCGGCCCGCTGAACACCGTGCTGGTGATTGCCGGTGCGGCGTCGACAGCCATCTGCGCCGACCTCGGGGCGCGCACCATCCGCGAGGAAATCGACGCGATGGAAGTGCTTGGCATCGACCCCATTCACCGGCTCGTGGCGCCGCGTGTGCTGGCCTGCTCTCTGGTCGGCATGCTGCTCAATGCGTTGGTGAGCATGGTCGGTCTGGTCGGTGGGTTCGTCTTCGGTGTCTACCTTCAGCACGTGTCGGCCGGCGCCTACCTGGCGACGCTGACTCAGCTCACCGGGCTGCCTGAAGTCGTGATCGCGACGATCAAGGCGTTGTCCTTCGGAATGATCGCCGGTCTGGTCGGCTGCTACCGCGGCTTGACGGTGAGCGGCGGTTCCAAGGGTCTGGGCACCGCCGTCAACGAGACCGTGGTGCTCTGCGTCGTGGCGCTTTTCGCGGTCAACGTGGTGCTGACCACCATCGGTGTGCGATTCGGGACGGGGCGCTGACATGTCGACTGTCCAGGTAATACGCTCTCGTTTCCCGCGGCTGTCCGGCGATATCCGCCGCTTCGGTGAAGCCGCGACCAAACCGCTCGACGAAGCTGGAAAGCTTGGCTGGTTCACGATTCTCGGCATCCGCGACATGGCGTGGGCGGTGACCCGCTACCGCAAGGAAATTCTGCGCCTGATCGCTGAGGTCGGCATGGGCACCGGCGCCATGGCCGTGATCGGCGGCACCGCGGTCATCATCGGCTTCGTGACCCTGTCCGCCGGTTCACTCGTGGCCATTCAGGGCCTCGCGTCGTTGGGCCACGTCGGGCTTGAGACCCTGCTCGGGTTCGTCTCCGCCTTCATCAACGTGCGCCTCGTCGCCCCCATCGTCACCGGTATCGCGCTGGCAGCCACCGTCGGCGCTGGCGCCACCGCCGAGTTGGGCGCCATGCGAATCAGCGAGGAGATCGACGCGCTGGAGGTGATGGGCGTCAAGTCCAACGCCTACCTGGTGTCGACCCGGATGCTGGCCGGGCTCGTGGTGATCATCCCGCTGTACTCGGTCGGGTTGATCCTGTCTTTCCTCTCGCCGCAGATCGTCACGACGGTCCTGTACGGACAGACCTCCGGCACCTACGAGCACTACTTCCGAACATTTCTGCGCCCCGATGATGTGTTCTGGTCGTTCGTCGACGTCATCATCATCGCTGCGGTCGTGATGCTGTCGCACTGCTACTACGGATACAACGCCAGCGGCGGCCCGGTCGGCGTCGGTGAGGCGGTCGGCCGGTCGATGCGTTTTTCGCTGGTGGCCAGCCCGGTCGTCATCCTGTTGGCCGAAATGGCGCTCTACGGCGTCAATCCCAACTTCAACTTCACGGTGTAGGCGAGCCATGACGCAGACGCATCCACGCGGGAAAATCAACAAGCTGCCGCGCCAGCCCTACCGGATCGCCGGCATCGTCGTCTTCCTTATCGCCGCGATGGTGCTGTGGCTGGTCTACCTGCAGTACAGCGGTGATTTCGTCGACAAGACCAAGCTGACGATGCTGTCCGACCGGGCTGGCCTGGTGATGGATCCCGGCTCGAAGGTCACCTACAACGGCGTGCAGATCGGCCGGGTGGCCGACATCAATGAGGTCCAACGCGACGGCAAGCCCGCGGTCAAGTTCACCCTGGACGTCTATCCCAAGTATTTGCACCTCATCCCGGCGAACGTGGACGCGAGAATCGTGGCGACCACCGTGTTCGGTGAGAAGTACGTGTCGATGACCGCGCCGGAACACCCACTGCCACAACGCATCACGCCGAAGAATGTGATCGACGCCCGGTCGGTGACGACAGAGATCAACACGCTGTTCGAGACGATCACCTCGATCGCCGAGAAGGTCGACCCGGTCAAGGTCAACCTGACGCTGAGCGCAGCGGCCCAGGCGCTGAGCGGGTTGGGTGACAAGTTCGGACAGTCGATCACCAACGGCAGCGCCGCGCTCGACGAGGTCAACCCCCGGATGCCGATCATCCGCCACGACATTCAACAACTTGCGACATTGGGCGACACCTTCGCCAACGCCGCACCCGACTTGTTCGATTTCCTCAACAACGCCTCGACGACGGCCCACACGATTCACGCGCAAGAGAAGGATCTGGACCGAGCGCTGCTGGCGGCAACCGGGTTCGGCGCCACCGGTGCCGAGATCTTCAACAAGGGCGGGCCGTATTTCGCGCGGGCGAGTAAGGACCTGGTGCCGACTTCGAAGCTGCTGGACACCTACAGCCCCGAATTGTTCTGCGCTATTCGCAATTTGCACGACTCCGAACCGAAGGTTGCCGCATTCACCAGCCCGTATTCGCTGCGGTCGGAAACCGAGATCTTCTCCGGGCTGGGGCTGGCGCTGAGCCTCCCAGGGCTCGGCATCACGGCGGCCACGTTGGGACTTTCAGCGCTGACGGGCCTGATCGGTGGAGCACCCAACCCGTACATCTACCCGGAGAACCTGCCCCGGCTCAATGCGCACGGCGGCCCGGGCGGCGCACCGGGTTGCTGGCAGAAAATCACCCGCGAGCTGTGGCCCGCGCCCACGCTGATCATGGACACCGGTAACAGCCTCGCTCCGTACAACCATGTCGATACCGGCTCCCCGTACGCAGTCGAGTACGTCTGGGGCCGCCAAGTGGGGGACCACACGATCAACCCATGAAAATGACCGGAACCCTCGTCAAGCTCGGCATCGTCTCGCTGGTGCTGATCTCCTTCACCGCGCTGATCACGGTCGTGTTCGGTCAGATGCGCTTCGACCGGACCACCACCTATTCCGCGGAGTTCAATAACATCAGCGGGCTGCGGTCAGGCCAGTTCGTTCGGGCCTCCGGGGTGGAGATCGGCAAGGTCAAAGACATCCAGCTGGTCGACGGTGGCCATCGGGTGCGGGTCGATTTCAACGTCGACCACTCCGTCCCGCTGTATCAGTCCACGACTGCCCAAGTGCGATACCTCAACCTGATCGGTGACCGCTACCTCGAGATCAAGCGCGGCGACGGCGAAGGTGCCGACCGGCTGCTACCGGCGCACGGGTTCATCCCGCTCTCGCACACCCTGCCTGCTCTGGACCTGGACGCGTTGATCGGCGGATTCAAGCCGCTGTTCCGGGCGCTTGATCCGGACAAGATCAACAACATCGCGACGTCGATCATCACCGTCTTTCAGGGCCAAGGCGGCACCATCAACGACATCCTCGACCAGACCGCGCAGCTGACGTCCCACATCGCCGAGCGCGACGAGGCGATCGGCGAGGTGATCAAAAACCTCAACATCGTGCTGGACACCACGGTCAAGCACCGCAAAGACTTCGACCAGACCGTCGACAATTTCGAGAAGCTGATCAGCGGCCTGAACGACCATGCCGATTCGTTCGCGGCCGGCATCGCGAACCTCAGCAACGGGGCCGGGACGGTCGGCGATCTGCTGGCCGATAACCGGACTCTGCTGCACAAGACGCTGAACTACCTCGAGCCCATCCAGCAGCCGATCATCGACCAGCGCGACCTCTACGACGACCAGATAAAGCGGACGCCGATCGGCATGAACATCGTGGGCAACGCTGTCGGCAACTACGGCGACTGGGTCAACTTCTACTTGTGCGACCTCACGCTGAAGACGAACGGACTACAGGCCGGCGGCCCGGTCCGCACGGTCCGGATCTGGTCGCAACCGTCAGGTAGGTGCACGCCACAATGAGAACGCTGGAACCGGCTAACCGGAAGCGGATTGGGCTGATGGGCCTGATCGTCACAGTGATGGTCGTCGGCGTCGGTCAGACCCTGACCAGTACCCCACAGTTGTTCGCTGAGCCCACCTTCTTCGGGGAGTTCACCGACTCGGGTCAGCTGAACAAGGGCGACAAAGTGCGTATCGCCGGCGTGGACGTCGGCGATGTCGAGGCCATCAAGATCGACGGCGACCACGTCGTGATGAAGTTCTCGACCGGAGGTAACACCATCGGCACCGAGAGCCGGTTGGCGATCAAGACCGACACCATTCTGGGCAAGAAGGTGCTCGAGATCGACCCGCGCGGCAACCAGATGTTGCAGCCCAACGGCACGCTGCCGCTGGGGCAAAGCACCACGCCCTACCAGATTTACGACGCGTTCTTCGACGTCACCAAGGCCGCCGCCGGCTGGAACATCGACACCGTCAAAGAGTCACTGAATGTGTTGTCGCAGACCATCGATCAGACGGCTCCGCATCTGAGCGCGGCACTCGACGGGGTGGCCAAGTTCTCCGACACCATCGGCAAGCGCGACGAGCAGGTCACTCATCTGCTCGAGCAGGCCAACAAAATCGCCAGCATCTTGGGTGACCGAAGCCAACAGGTCGACCGGCTGTTCGTCAACGCCAACAGCTTGCTGGCCGCATTCAACCAGCGCAGCCGGGCGATCAGCGCGCTACTGAGCAACGTGGCCACGTTCTCGGCCCAGGTGCAGAACCTGATCAACGACAACCCGAATCTCAACCACGTCCTGGAGCAGCTGCGCACCGTCAGCGACCTCTTGGACGCGCGCAAAAACGACCTGGCCGGCATCCTCAAGACAATCGGCAAAACCGCCTCGAGTCTGAACGAGACCGTGTCCTCGGGACCGTATTTCAAGGTGCAACTGGTAAACCTGCTGCCGTACTGGATCCTGCAGCCGTTCGTGGATGCGGCGTTCAAGAAGCGCAATATCGATCCCGAGAACTTCTGGCGCAGCGCCGGGTTGCCGGCATTCCGGTTCCCCGACCCGAATGGCACGCGGTTCCCCAACGGTGCTCCGCCACCTGCACCGCCGGTGTTGGAAGGCACCCCAGATCATCCCTTCCCGGCGGTGGCACCGGGATCGCCGTGCTCGTACACGCCCACGCCGGAGCTGTTGCCGCGGCCGGGGAACCCGATGCCGTGTGCGGGCGTCGACCAGAACCTGGGACCGTTCGGGCCGAATGGGCCGTATCCGGCCTTGCCCGATGTGGCCTCCTCGCCGCCGAACCCCGCCGGCTTGCCCCCAACCCCGGGGATTCCGATCGCCGGGCTTCCCGGGCAGGTTCAACCCAACGTGCCAGGCACCCCAGTGCCCATCGCACCCGGACCGCCCGGCGGGCGCACCGAACCGCTGGGACCGCTTCCCGGTCCGGCGCCGGCCAACCCCGCTGCGGCACCACCTCCGGGACCATTGCCGCCCGGACCCCCGGCCCCGCCGGGACCCGGCCCGCAGGTGCCAGCACCGTTCATCGGCAATACCGGCGGAGCCGGCGGCAGCGGTGCACAGGGAGGTAGCAACAATTGAGCACCGTCTTTGATATCCGCAACCTGCGGCTGCCGAAGTTGTCCCGGGCGTCGCTGATCATCGGCGCCCTGGTTCTGGCGGCCGCGATCGTCCTGGGATTCCTGGGCATCGAGCTCTACACGAAGTTGACGACCAACACTGTGGTGGCCTATTTCCCGGTCGCGAATGCCCTCTACAACGGGGACAGGGTCGAGATCATGGGCGTCAAGGTCGGCGCGATCGATAAGGTCGAGCCGGCCGGCGACAAGATGAAGGTGACCTTCCACTACTCGAACAAGTACAAGGTGCCCGCCGATGCGCAGGCGGTGATCCTCAACCCGACGCTGGTCGCGTCGCGGCTGGTGCAGCTGGAGCCGCCGTATAAGGGTGGGCCGGTGTTGGCCGACAATGCGGTGATCCCTGAAGAGCGCACGCAGGTGCCCACCGAGTATGACGAGCTGCGTAATGCGGTCACCAAAGTCATCTCCAAGTTGGGGCCGACCAAGGAGCAGCCCAAGGGCCCGTTCGGGGATGTCATCGAATCCTTCGCCGACGGGCTGTCCGGCAAGGGCAAGCAGATCAACACCACCTTCAATGATTTGTCGCGGGCGCTAACCGCCCTGAACAAGGGTCGGGGTGATTTCTTCGCGGTCGTGCGCAGTCTTGCGTTGTTCGTCAACGCGCTGCACGCCGATGATCAGAAGTTCGTGGCGTTGAACAAGAACCTGGCGCAGTTCACCAGCAGCCTGACTGGCTCCGATCGTGACCTGGCCAACGCGCTGCAGCAGTTCGACGGGTTGCTGACGACGGTGCGGCCGTTCTTCGAAAAGAACCGCGAGGTGCTGACCCACGACATCAACAACCTCGGCGACACCACTAATGCGCTGGTCCAACCCGAGGCGTTGAGCGGGCTGGAGACCGGCCTGCACGTGCTGCCGACGGCACTGTCCAATGCGAACCTCATCTACCATCCGGCACACAGCGCCATCGTCGGCCAACCCGCGGGCACGGTCGGGACCATGGGCTTCGCGAACCCGATGGAATTCATCTGCAGCGCCATTCAAGCCGGCAGCCGGCTGGGTTACCAGGAGTCGGCCGAGCTGTGCTCGCAGTACCTGGCGCCAATTCTGGATGCGATCAAGTTCAACTACCTGCCTTTCGGCCTCAACCCGTTCAGCCTGGCCGCGACATTGCCCAAGGAAGTCGCGTACTCCGAGGACCGGCTGCATCCGCCGAACGGCTATAAGGACACCACCGTGCCGGGTATCTGGGTGCCCGACACACCGACGTCGCACCGCAACACCCAGCACGGCTGGATCACCGCGCCGGGCATGCAGGGCGTCAAGGTCGGGCCGGTCACCGCGGGCTTGTTGACCCCTGACTCGCTGGCCGAACTGATGGGCGGGCCGGACATCGCACCGGTGCAGTCCAACCTGCAGACCCCGCCGGGATACCAGAATGCTTACGACGAGCAGCCTCTCGGGCCGGCGCCCTATATCGGATTGCCCGGCAACCCGGCGCCGATCGCGCCGCCGCCGCCGGGGCCCAACGTGATTCCCGGTCCCGTCGCGCCGGTGCCCGTACCCGGGCCGCCGCCTGCGGCGGCACCCGGACTGCTGCCCGCTGAAGCGGCATCCGCACCGGCAGGGGGTCAGTGATGCGCATGATGAGTCACGTCAGGCACCGGGGCTGGCAGGGTCTGGTTTTGTTGGTAGCCGCAATGATGCTGAGCTCCTGCGGCTGGCACGGCATTTCGAACGTCACGCTGCCTGGCGGCCCGGGCGATAGCTCCGGGGCCTACACCGTCTATGTGCAGATGCCGGACACCTTGGCCATCGACGGCAACAGCAGGGTCATGGTGGCCGATGTCTTCGTCGGCTCGATCCGCAAGATCGAGCTGAAGAACTGGGTCGCCACCCTCACGTTAGGGTTGGACAAGAACGTCAAGCTGCCGAAAAACGCCACTGCCAAGATCGGGCAGACCAGCCTGCTGGGCTCACAGCACATCGAGTTGGCCTCGCCGCCCGACCCGTCGTCGCAGATGTTGAAGAACGGCGACACCATCCCGCTGAAGCACGCGTCGGCCTTCCCCAGCACCGAGCAGACGTTGGCCAGCGTGGCGATGGTCGTGCGCGGCGGCGGACTGCCGAACCTCGAAGTCCTGCAGAACGAGGTCAGCAAGATCCTGACCGGCCGGGGTCCGGAAATCCGAGCTTTCCTGGGCAAACTGGACACTTTCACCCGACAACTCAATGAGCAGCGCGACGACATCACCCACGCCATCGACTCGACCAACCGGCTGTTGGAGTACGTCGGCAATCGGTCGGATGTGCTGGATCGCACACTGACCGAAATCCCGCCGCTGATCAAGTTCTTGGCGGATCCTGACTACCAGAAGCATCTGGTCAACGCGGTCGAATCGGTGGGCGCGCTCAGCCAGGCCGCTGCCCAGTACCTCGGCGAGGC
>Ga0302326_10004480_pt1 | contig 32335 bp, 30 predicted proteins | sample Palsa_T0_3_FD_202264 | JGI IMG/M metagenome (GOLD analysis project Ga0302326, IMG submission 202264) | Peat permafrost microbial communities from Stordalen Mire near Abisko, Sweden - Palsa_T0_3 | ecosystem: Environmental > Terrestrial > Soil > Palsa > Peat permafrost | place: Sweden: Abisko...
GAATGCTTTGGTGATGTCCTGGATCTTCCCCATCCCGCCGCCGTTGAGCATCAGCGCCAACGCCGCCAGCGTCTGCTCTGTCGTCGGGTAGCTGGCCGCACGGGACAACGGGATCAGCGCACCGCTGTGCAGCTTGCCTACCGGTGGTTGACCGACAGGTGGCGCCAGTTCGATGTGCAGCGAGCCTAAAAGGCTGGTCTGCCCGACCTTCGCGGTCGCGTTGGCCGGCAGTGTGACGTCGCCGTTGACTCGCATGGTGACCAGCGCATGCCAGCCTTGGCGCTGGATCTTGGTCACGTTGCCGACGGTCACGTCGCCCACTCGCACGCGCGAATTCTGTTGAATATTCGTCACATCCGGCAGTTGCGCCTGAATCTCGTACGACCCGGGTCCTCTGCCGTTGGTGCCGGGGAGGGGCAGCGAGTTGGCGCCACGCCATCCGCAGCCGGTCGGCACGGTTGCGCTGAGCAGCACTATCAGCCAAATCCCAACGCGCCGGATGACTGTCGCGTTCATGAGCCGGCTCCTTGCGGGACCATCAGCCCGCGCAGGCCGTCAGCGGGATTCGCCGACGCCGGTGGCGCCGCCGAAGGGACGTGATCGGGACGCATCCAGTCTTCGCTGTAAGTGATTTCGTTGGGGCGGGCTTGTGCGTCGACGAGAAAATTGAAGCCGAAAGGCAGGAAGTTGTATTGCCGGTTCTTCAGGATCGGTGCCAGATATTGGACGCACAGCTTCGACGATTGCGCAGCACCCAGTCGCGCAGCGGCCTGAATACCGCCGCACAGAAACGAGATCGGATCCGAGAAATTGGTGCTCGCGAGCGCACCGGTCAGCGCGCCGTGCGCCGGCTCATAGATGCTGATGAAATTCGCGAACGCGGTCGGCGTGACGTGCAGCATCTGCTTGATCTGGTCGAGGTTCTCGGTGAGTGTGGTGGTGATCGACGCCAGATTGTCCGAGGTCGTGCCGATGGCGTCGCGGTTGTCGGCGACGAAGCTCTGGACGTCCCCGACGACATCATTGACGTCGTGCACCGCCCGCCCGACTTCGTTAGGGTCGTTCGCCAGTAGCGCGGTCACCGCGGCGAAGTTCTGGTTGAGTTGCTTCAAAAGATCGGCGCTGTAGCGCAGCGCGGACACCAACGTCGACAGATTGTTGACGGTGGCGAAGATATCGCGGCTGTGGTCGCCGAGCGCCGAAAGTGCTTGGGACAGTTTGATCACAGTGTCCCTGATCTGGACGCCCTGACCCCGCAGGTTGTTGGCCGCGGTGCTGACGAACGCGCCCAGCGTGCTCACGCCGCCCGGCTCGGTCGGTTGCAGGGCGTCGCTGAGTTTCTGCAGCTGTTTGCGGACGTCGTCCCATTCCACCGGAACTGCGGTGCGCGACTGCGGGATTACCGCGTTGTCTGCCATCAAGGGACCGCCGGTATAGGCCGGCGTCAGCTGGATGGCACGCGAGGTCACCAGCGACGGCGACAGGATCGCCGCCTTGGCATCGGCGGGCACCTTGTATTTTGTGTCGTACCAGAAGCTGATTTTCACCCGCTGGGGTTGAGGTTCGATCGAGTCGATCTTGCCGACCGGCACGCCAAGAACCCGGACCTCGTCGCCGGCGAAGATTCCGTTGCTGTTCGGGAAGTACCCGACCACGTGTACCCGGCTGATATCCGTCTGCTGTCGCACGACGAGCGAAAGCCCGGCGATTAGGCAGACGCTCAGCAGGATAGCCACTCCGATTCTCGGGTGTCGAATTCTCATCGACGGCCCCCCGTTGACGCTGGCGGCGAACCCTCGTGGGGCGCAGGCAGATAGATCGGTGGGGGCTTCTGGTCGGGCGCGGACGCCAGATCGGGCGGCGCCGGTGCCGGCGGGCCCGGGGGAGGACCGCCGGGGGGCGGAGCCGGCGGCGCTTGACGGTACGGGTAGCGGGGATCGCCGGGATTACCGGTGATCGCGTCGGGCAGATTCAACCGGGGTTCGCCGCCCTGTCCGGTGCGCGGGTAGGGCATCGGCAGCGGCGGCGTACCGGGTTTGCCGACCGGCGGCTCGATGCGCTGCGACGGTAGCAGCGTATTGGGATCCAGGCCGAGGTCGGAGAACGCCGCGTCGACAAAGGGCTGGATGAACTGCCCCGGTAGGAGGTCGGCGATGTATGCGTTGAAATACGGCCCGGAGGCTACACATTCGCCCAAGCTGAGGGCGTACTGGTTGAGGCGGGGCAGGGCATCCTTGATTTGAGCTTTGCGATTCCTGACAATTGTCAGCAGGTCGTTGAGCTTATCGAGGGCAGGCTTCAGCTGTGGCTTGTTGTCGACGATGAATCCGTGCAACTGCGTTGCCATCGACGAGATGTTGCCGGAGATGGCGTCGAGCGCGTCGCTTTGCCGGCGCAGGGCGACCAGCAGCTCGTTACTGTCACCGATGAGACCGACCACCCGATCGGCGCGATCGGCGAGGACCTTTGTCGACTTGTTCGCGTTCTCAAGGAGTTTCCGTAGTTGGGCATCGTGCGCGTCGAGCGCCTGGGTGAAGCGGGCCACCCCTTCGTTGGCGCGTTTGAGATCGGGCGGCGTGTTCGCGAAAGTCTGCGCGAGCGTGGCCAGCGAGTCGGACATCGAAGATGTGTTGAGCCCGCTGATAGTTATCGCCAAGTCTCCCATTGCATCTGGAAGTTGGTACGGCGAGGTTGTCCGCTCCAGAGGAATGGTCCCAGTGAGGTGGCCCTCGCCGCGAGGCCGAACCTCGACGATTTTCGCGCCTAGCAGTGTCTTGGTCTTGATCGCCGCCTCGGTGCGCTCGCCGAGGTCGACGCCGTCGTCGATGTTGAACGTGACGACGACGCGGGGACCGTCGAGATCGATAGTTTTGACCTGACCTACCCGAAATCCTGAAACCTCCACCGCCGCGCCAGAAGTCAGACCACCAGCCTCAGCGAAGTACGCGGAGTACATGGTGCCCGATGATACGAACGGCAGCTTGTCGTATTCCAATGCGGCGACGGTGATGCCGGCGGTCGCCGCGACCCCTACCGCGCCCAGGATCAGCGAGTTGCGCTCAGCGAACGATTTCATCGTGGCGCGCACCGACCAGTCACTTGGTTGACAACTTTGATGTACACCGGTTGGCCGCCTTTGCCGTTCACCTTGAAGAGGATGTCGCACATGTAGAAGCTGAAGTAGTCGCCGTAGAGGCCCAGCCTGCCCAGCTCGCGGTACTTGTCCGGGAGCGTCTTGATCAAGTTGTCCAGATAGTCGTGATCGGCAACGGCGAGCGTGCCGACGCGGTCTGTCTCGTGGACCGTCTTCTGCACTGCCGGCCGAACCTGGCGCAGCAGATCGGCCACCGTGGCCGCGGCGGCGTTGGTGTAGCCCACCGCATTGGCGATATCGGTTTTGCGCGCCGCGAGGCCATGGATCAACTCCGACATCGAATCGACCGCCTTGCCGAATTGCTTACTTTGGTCGCTCAGCGATCCCAACACGGTGTTGAGGTTGACGATCACCTGACCGATCAGCTTGTCGCGGTCGGCCAGCGCGCCGGTCAAGGCCGCGGTCTCGGTGAGAAACGAACCGATCGTCGCGCCCTCGCCCTGGAACGCGTGCATCAGTTGCTCACTCAACGCATTGACCTGATGTGGATCCAGCGCTTGGAACAGCGGCCTGAACCCGCCCACCACGGCGTCGAGATCCAGCGCCGGGTCGGTGTGGCTGATCGGGATGGTCTCTCCTGGCTGGAGCTGATGCACGCCACCGGCACCTTCTTGCAGAGACAGGTAGCGGCCGCCGATCAGATTGTCGTAGCGGATCGCGGCCCGACTGCCCTCGGTGAGGATCACCGAGGGATCGGCGGTGAACGCCACCAAGACCGTCGCGTCGTGCTTGAGTGAAATGTGTTTGACTTTGCCGACTTCGACGCCGGCGATACGCACGAAGTTGCCGTTCTCCAAGCCGGTGACGTTGGTGAACTCGGCCTGGTAGGTGTTCTCTTTCTGAAACCGTAGCTGCGCGAATATCGCCAGCAGCGCGAACAGGCCCAGCAAGCAGACGCCGACGAAGATGGCGAGCCGCCATACGGCGCTGCCGAGTTTGTCTCTCACGATGGCGGCCCGGGGTCGGCTGCCGGGGGTGCCGGCGGCACGCCCGGCCACAGCGGTACGCCGCCCGGCCCGTACAGCGGCGCCCCGTACGGAGGCGCGCCAGGATAGGGAATAGGGCCGGGTGCCGGCGCCGGAAGGCCGTAATAGCGCGGCGGCTCCGGAGTCCCCTTGGTGACCGGAAAGTAGTTAGCAAACATCGGACTACCGAGACCGGGGTTGGGTCGGATGTCCAGGCCGGTGCCCCAGCCCGTGTTGGTGACGAGCGCCCGCACCGGCCATTGCTTGCTCACGTCGGGTAGCGAGCCGCAACCGGGCTTGCCGCCGGGACCGCCTTTTCCGGCGACCAGCGGCAGATTATCCGGGTAGAGGAAAGGATCGTTGCCCCAAAGGATTCCGGCATCCAGGACAACTGTCCTGCCGTTACCGCCGATTGATTGCGAGCCCTGGTCGTTGAATTTTTTGGCACCCTGGAGAAGGCAGGTGTATTCCGGGCTGTACTTCATCAGCAAGTCCATCGTCGGCGCCAACGAGTTGATCGCGTCGATGAAGTTGTTGTGACTGGGGCCGACCAGCTGGATGCCGGCCCGCGCGAACCCGATGGTGTTGAGCAAGAGGGCATGTAGCTGCGCCCGGTCGCTGGTGATCGTCTGGCTCGTCGTGCTCGCCGCGTCCATGGTCCGAATGATGTTCTGCGCGGCGGCGTCGTAGGTCTTACTGAATTCTGCGAACGACCTCCAATCCCGATGAATGGTCTCGCTCCGCGGATTCAATGCCAGCAGAACGTCGTTGGCGGCGGTGGTGGCTTCACCGATCCGCTGTCCCTGCCCGCGGACGCCGTCGGCGAGTGCAGTCAGCACCGAGTTCAGCTTGGGCGGATCGACTTGATGAAGTACGTCGACCAGATTCTGGAAGACGGTGTTGACTTCCGTGCTGACGTTGCGCGACACGAGCACCGAACCGGCGGACAAGCGCCTGCGGCTGGGATTGTCGGGATACATCAGGTCGACGTATTTGGCTCCGAACGCTGTCGTGGCACGGATCCGTGCTTGCACATTGGCGGGGATGTACCTGATCTGATCCGGATAGATCTCCAATTGCACGCTGACCGCGCGGCTGCCCGTGCTGATTGATGCGACGCGGCCGACCTCCACCCCACGCATCTTCACCTTGCTGCCGGACTCCATCACCAGCCCGGAACGGTCTGATCGCAGTGTGACCGGGACGAACGAACGGAACGTCCCGCTGAAAAAGCCCGCGGTGACCAGTACCAACCCGGTGATGAATGCCACCAAGACCGCCGACCACATCACGGGATGCAGGCGTCTCTCCCCCGGCCGGGGTTGTCTGGCTTCCACAGCGGCTACCCGGATAGGTGGAAATTCCCGGACTGACCGTAGACGGACAGCGAGACCATCAGGGTCACCAGCACCACGGTGACCAGGGACGCTCGAACGGCTCGGCCCACGGCTTCGCCCACGCCGGCCGGTCCGCCGTGGGCGGTGTACCCGTAGTAGGTGTGGATGAGCATGACGGCAACTGCCATCACGAACGCGGAGACGAACGACCACAGCAGGTCGATCGGGTCCAGAAACGTGTGGAAGTAGTGGTCGTAGACGCCGGTTGACTGACCGTAGACGAATGTGGTGCCGAATCGGGCCGCCAAAAAGGACATCAACACCGCGATGCAGTACAGCGGACCTACTGTGATCACCCCGGCGACGAGCCGGGTGGAGGCGAGGTAGGGAATGGTGCGGATACCGATCACCTCGAGGGCGTCGATCTCCTCGTTGATGCGCATGGCGCCCAGTTGCGCGGTGGCGCCCGCTCCGATGGTGGCGGCAATCCCGATTCCGGACACCAGCGGTGCCATGATGCGGACGTTGAAAAACGCTGACATGAAACCTGTTAACGCCTCCACACCGATTCCGGTGAGCAGGTTGTAACCCTGCACTGCGATCAACGCGCCCGCTGAAAGGGTAAGGAATCCGACGATCACGATCGTCCCGCCGATTACCGCCAACGCACCGCTGCCCAGGCTCATCTGGGTGACCAGCCGCAGCGTTTCGACCCGGTACTGCCCCACAGCATCTCGGGTCGAGCCGATTGTCGCGGCGTAGAACTCGGTTTGCGCGCCCAGTTTGTTGACGCCGTTGACCCACCCGCCGACGATGCGTCTGGTGGGTCGAGACGCATCGCCGCCGACCGCGTCGCTCACATCGTCGCCTTGACGCCGACTGCGGTGGCGAACACATTGATCACGAACAACGCGACGAACGAATACACCACGGTTTCGTTGACGGCGTTGCCGACTCCGGCGGGGCCACCCTTGACGTGTGTGCCCTTGTAGCAGGCGATGAGACTGGCGGCCAGCCCGAATAACGCCGACTTGCACAACGCGATGATCACTTCCGGTAACCCGGTCAGTAACGTCAGCCCGGCCACGAATGCGCCTGGGGTCACGTGCTGGATGAACACTGCGAATGCGAAGCCCCCCACGACACCGACGAGGGCCACCATGGAACTCAGCAGCAGCGCAACCATGGTGGCCGCCAGCACCCGCGGCACCACCAGTGCCTGGATCGGATTGATGCCCATGACCCGCATGGCGTCCAACTCTTCGCGGATGGTGCGCGACCCGAGATCGGCGCACATCGCGGTGGCGGCGGCCCCAGCGACGACGAGGACGGTCACCAGCGGACCGATCTGGGTCACCGCCCCGAACGCCGCCCCACTGCCGGAATAGTCGGCGGCCCCGAACTCGATCAACAGGATGTTGAGGGTGAACACCGCCAGCACGGTGAACGGAATGGACAGTAAAACCGTGGGCAGCAGCGAAACCCGTGCGACAAACCAGCTCTGCAGCAGGAACTCCCGCCAGGCGAATGGTCGACGGGGGATGGTCACCAGGGTGTCCAGGGTGAGCGCGAAGAAGTCACCGAGCGCGCGCAGCGGCCTGGAGGCAACATCCAGCGAGACCACGCGCGTGCTCTCCCGTCTGTCGCGGAGTCGGTGGTTGGTACGTCATCACCGACGCTCTAGATGGCGCTGTGTCGCGCGACGCCCCCCGACATCCATGCCGAGGCGCGATTAACCACACCCCGATGCCGGGCAGCGTACTTTTCTTGCACGGAGGCTGCAATTTTTAGCTGCAGTGTGATTTTTTGTCGCAGAGAAGTACTTTTGCCTCGCGCAAGCTTTGCGGGAATCCCGTTCCGGGGGCTAGCTGCCCACCTCGCTGCCTACTTCCGCAGGCGCTGCCAGGTTGAGTGGCCGGGCCAATTGAGTGGGCGCGGTCCGTCCGCGTAGCGCGACGACTTCGGCCACATCCCAGCACAGCGCTTCGGCGTCGAGTGCGCCGCTGACCGCGACCGCTGAGGCCAGCACGTGGCCGTCTTCCAGCTTGGCCAGCTCGGTGAGCCGGGCCGCCTCGTTCACCGGGTCACCGATCACGGTGTATTCGAAGCGCGCCAGCGCGCCGATGTGGCCCGCGATGGCCCTACCGGCCGACACACCGACGCCGAAATCGGCGGAACCGATCACCGGGAGGAGTTCGTCGTGCAGCTCGCGGGCGGCTGCCAGCGCGCCACCATAAGCGTCCGGGTGTTCGATGGGTGCGCCGAAGATCGCCAGGGCGGCATCGCCCTGGAACTTGTTGACGAACCCCCCATGCCGGCCGACGGTGTCCACGACCACCCGGAAGAACTCGTTGAGCAGTTGGACCACCTCGGCGGGCGGGCGCGTCGAGGCCAGCTGGGTGGAGCCGACCAGATCGACGAACAGCACCGCGACGTCGCGCTCCTGACCGCCCAACTCGGTGCCACGCTCCAGCGCACGGCGGGCGACGTCTTCACCGACATAGCGGCCGAAGAGGTCACGAAGCCGTTGCCGCTCGGACAGGTCGCGGACCATGTCGTTGAAGCCGGCCTGCAGCAGGCCCAGCTCGCTGGCGTCGTAGATCTGCATGTGCGCGTTGTAGTTACCGCGCTGCACCTCGCTAAGCGCCCAGCGCAGCTGACGCAGCGGGTCGGCGATCGACATGGCCACCAGCAGCGTGCTGACCAGCCCGATTCCCAACGCGAGCAGCGCCAGCAGCAGGATCGGGTTCAACAACTTCTCCGGCGGCCCGTGCAGGTACGACGCCTTGTCGCCGACCACGGCCAGCACGATCGTCAGCAGTGGCACCCCGGTCGACAGTGCCCAGGCCAGCATCTGGCGCCCGATGACGCCCGATGCCCTGATGTTCTCCGGCAGCCCGCCGCGCAGCGCAGCGACGGCGACTGGTCGCAGCACCCGTTCGGACTGCAGATAGCCGATAATCGCGGTCGCGGCGGCGCCCAGGGCGGTGGCGACGGCCACCACCGGCGCGGCGTGCTTGGCCACCGGCCAGCTGGCGACGATGAACACCACGCCGCCGATGCACCAGGACGCCAAGTTGATCACCGTGCGGTAGAACGGCGTGCGCAGCGCGCGGCTGCGGGCCAACTCGGTGGCGGCCGGGTCGGTGTCGATGAGCAGACCGTCGCGGCGCTGCCACCGGAATACCGGCAGCAGTAGCAGCACGCTTATCGAAAATCCGACGAGGAACAGGACGACGATCGAACCGGCGAAGATCGCCAGGTTGACGGTCGGCAGTTCTTGCAGCTCGATGCGGTCTTCCGGTGGCAGCCCGTAGCGTAGGAAGCCCAACACCAGCAATGCGCCGATGATGTCGGCCTGTAGCTGGCTCAGCGAGAACACCGGCCACGGCGTGCGCACCAGCCACTGGACGAATCCGCTGATCCGCCCCGGTTGTGCCCCCTGGGTGCTCACTAGCCCACCGTATCGGTCGGCAGGGACCAAAAAGTAGCCATAGCGTTGCGTGGGTAGCCGCGGATGTTGCGGAGACGTCAGTGCTGAGCACTACTGTTTCGGGGTGATGTCGCGGGTATTCACACGGCTGGTTGGCCAGGAGTCGGTCGAGGCTGACCTGGTGGCTGCCGCGTCAGCCGCCCGCGGTGATTCGACCCACACGGCAGCGATGACGCATGCCTGGCTGATCACCGGCCCGCCCGGGTCCGGCCGCTCGATCGCCGCGCTGTGCTTTGCGGCCGCGCTGCAGTGCACCTCCGCCGGGGTGCCCGGCTGCGGAGAATGCCGCTCCTGCACGACGACGATGGCCGGCACGCACGCCGACGTGCGCCGCGTCATCCCCGAGGGACTGTCCATCGGGGTTGACGACATGCGCGCGATCGTTCAGATCGCGTCTCGCCGGCCCAGCACCGGACGTTGGCAGATCGTGTTGATCGAGGACGCGGACCGGCTGACCGAGGGTGCGGCGAACGCGCTGCTCAAGGTCGTCGAGGAGCCGCCGCCGTCGACGGTGTTTCTGCTGTGCGCGCCGTCGGTGGATCCCGAAGACATCGCGATCACACTGCGGTCCCGCTGCCGGCACATCGCGCTGGTGACGCCGCCGCCGGAGGCCATCGCCCAGGTCCTGGTCGACAGCGACGGGTTGCCGGCCGACACTGCGAATTGGGCGGCGTCGGTCAGTGGCGGCCATGTCGGCCGGGCGCGGCGGCTGGCCACCGACCCGCAGGCGCGTGACCGGCGGCTGCAGGCGTTGGGGCTGGCGCGCGACGCGGCGACGCGGTCGAAGGCCTACAGCGCCGCCGAAGCGTTGGTGGTCGCCGCAGAGGCCGAAGCAACGGTGCTGACCGCCGGGCGCGCCGAGGCCGAGACCGAGGAGCTGCGGACCGCGCTGGGCGCGGGAGGCACCGGTAAGGGCACCGCCGGTGCGTTGCGCGGTGCCACTGGCGCGATCAAAGACCTTGAACGACGCCAGAAGTCGCGTCAGACCCGGGCGTCGCGGGATGCCCTGGACCGCGCCCTGATCGATCTGGCGACCTACTTTCGGGACGCGCTGCTGGTTTCCGCCGGCGCGGGAGGTGTGCGGCCCAACCATCCCGACATGGCCGAGCAGATCGCGGCGATGGCGGCCCACGTCCCCTCCGATCGACTGCTGCGCTGCATCGAAGCCGTGCTGGGGTGCCGCGAGGCCCTGTCCGTCAACGTCAAGCCCAAGTTCGCGGTCGACGCCATGGTCGCCACCATCGGCCAGGCGCTGCGCGACTAGAACTTGGGCTGCTCCAGGGGGCTGTCGTAGACTCGTGCCGCCCGTCGGGGCACGCCACCTTAGCTCAGTCGGTAGAGCGGCTCACTCGTAATGAGCAGGTCAGGAGTTCGATTCTCCTAGGTGGCTCCATCTTTTGCCGCTCGCCGTTAGGCCGCAGCTACCGCGGCAGCGCATAGCCCACCGGCCCGACTGCGACGCATACGCTCAGCGCGGCGGTGTTGGCCCGCACCCGGATGTCGCTGCCCGCGCCGGGCAGTCGCACGTAGACCCGGTTGAGCCCGGGATGCACCGGAACCCGTGCGGCGATTCCCTCGGACAGCGACAGTGTCATCGACCCGTCGCTGTTGGCCAGGTAGTTGATCTCGGCCGTCCAGTCAGTCGGCAGCAGCGGGCCGTCGAGCGCAAGCCGAACCGGCCGGTCGGGTTGCACCAGATATCCACACTGCGGCAACGGTCCAGGCACGATTGCGCGGACCCAGGTCACCTGCGCTTCGACCAGCCGACCCTTGCTGTCCAGCGTTCGCAATTGCGTTGTCGCCGGAGCGAATTCCGGGCGATCGCGAAGCAGCGCGAACATGTGACTGGCCAAGTTGTCCGGCCGGGCCACCCGTCCGAGCACCACCGGATCGACTTCCTGGTCGAGCAACGGCGCACTCGAGGCCGCGTGCGCGGCGGCCAAACCGCGGCGGGCATTCTGCAGATAGGGCTGTGCGGGGTTGTCCTGCCAGGATTTCAGAAACGTCGCCGTCGAATACCAGCTGCTCGCCACGAACGACGCCGCCAACGCGGCAGCCACCACGGTTCGGGGCGCAGACGCATCCAGCCACCGTGAGGACTGGCGGTTGGGCGCGCAGAACCCGACCGCGGCCAGCAATGCCAGTACCACGACGAGATCGGGGAAATAGCGCAAGGTTTGGGCCAGCTCCAGCGCGGTGAACCGGGACGAGCGCATCAGATAGATCGGCACCTGGCACGCGATTACGTAGCCGGCGGCGGTCAGCCACACCGGCACGACGCGCTGTTTGCGGACCAGCGACAGCGTCACCGCCGCGGTCAGCACCAGCCAGCCCAGCGTCTTGACCAGCATCGGCGGTGTGGCCCACGGCGAGGCCGGAGCCCACCGGCCCCAGGCCCACGGGCCGCCGGCCAAACCGGGAACGATCCCGTGAGTAATTGAGCGGCGCAACAGATCCCACGTCATCGGCAGGTCCGAACTCCACCGCTGCTGGTTGACCACCAGCAGATACACCGCTACCCAGACGCCGGTCAGCGCCAGCGACGCCGTCCACAACCGAACGCCGGCCCGCCAGACCGTCGCGGATGCGGCGCGGTCGCCGTGGACGTGGCACAGCAGGGCTGCGACTGCGAACGCGACGAACGGGATCACCGCGGCCTTCTCGAAGAACAGCAGCCCACCGAGGTATGCCAGCACGCCGGTCACCGCGTAGCGCTGGTTGCCGGTGCGGACCAGCAGGATCGCGTCGGCGCAGACCCAGGCCAGCGCGGTCAGCATCGGCAGCGAGTTCAGCGCCGCCGACCACCATGCGAATCCCGGGATGCCCAGCGGGGTGAACAGCGCAAAGGTCAGCGGGACGAGCAGCACCGGCCGCCAGCCCAGGATGACGTACAAGCCGCGCAGCAGCGCCAGCGACGCCAGCACTTGCAGCACCACCAGGCTGATGGCCGGCCCAACCCAGTTCAGTGGCGACACCCGGGTGATAGCGCCGGCGACCAGGAACGCGGCGGGCATCATATGGCCGTCGTGGTCGTCGAACAGGTACGACGGTGACAGCAGGCCATGCGTGCCGGCCCGGCCGATCAGAATCAGGTCGTCCCAATAGAAGTAGCCTCGAAACGCCAGCACCCCGCGAATCACTAACTGCACCGCGACGAGCGCTGCCGCGGCCAGCGCCACCTTCGGTATCCGGTCGGCCCGTCGGTATGGTGGGCCAGTGCGCGCACTGGTCACCGGGGCGGCCGGGTTCATCGGGTCGACGCTAGTCGACCGGTTGCTGAACGACGGGCACGGCGTCGTCGGCCTGGATAACTACGCCTCCGGGCGGGCCACCAACCTCGAGCATCTGGCCGACATCGGCGAATTCGGGTTCGTCGAGGCCGACATCGTCACCGCTGATCTGCACGCGATCTTCGACGAGCACCGACCGGAGGTGGTGTTCCACCTCGCCGCGCAGATCGACGTGCGGCACTCGGTGGCCGACCCGCAGTTCGACGCGTCGGTCAACGTGATCGGCACCGTGCGGCTTGCCGACGCCGCGCGCAGCACCGGTGTGCGCAAGGTCGTGCACACCTCGTCGGGCGGATCGATCTACGGCACCCCGCCGTCCTATCCGACCAGTGAGGACGTACCCACCGACCCGGCTTCGCCGTATGCCGCGGGCAAGGTGGCCGGCGAGATCTACCTGAACACGTTTCGTCATCTGTACAACCTGGAGTGCTCGCACATCGCGCCGGCCAATGTCTACGGCCCCCGCCAGGACCCGCACGGCGAGGCCGGGGTGGTCGCGATCTTCGCGCAGGCCCTGCTGTCTAGCAAGCCCACCAAGGTGTTCGGCGACGGCTCGAACACCCGCGACTACGTGTTCGTCGACGACGTGGTCGACGCGTTCATCAAAGCGTCCGGCCCGGCCGGCGGCGGTCAGCGGTTCAACGTCGGCACCGGCGTGGAAACCTCTGACCGCCAACTGCATTCAGCGGTGGCGGCCGCCGTCGGCGCGCCCGACGACCCGGAATTTTATCCACCGCGACTGGGCGACCTGAAACGGTCCTGCCTCGATATCGGCTCGGCTGCCAGGGTTTTGGGCTGGCGCCCACAGGTGCCACTGACCGAGGGTGTGGCTCGCACGGTGGAGTACTTCCGGCGCATCCACGCCGGCTAGCCCGGCGTATTTCGACCCGCCGGTTATCAATCAGGCGGAGTCAATCCCTTGTTCAGCGACTGGCGTAGCGGTCAGCATCAGCGAAAAGCCTCGACGGCAAGGAGATTGCTGTGACCGCGACCGATCACGATGGCGAAGCCGCCAATGGCGCACCAACAACGGGTGAACTTTTCGGACGGATAGGCGTTGATTGGTGGGCCACCATCGTTGCCGGCGTTGTGGTGCTGCTGGCCGTGGCTGGGCTGCTGCCCAAGATTCCGTGGTGACGCGGTGAGCACCGTAGTTGTCGATCAGACCGATCCCGCTGAGGAGGCCAGTTTCACCAGCCGCAACCTGTTCGCGTATTTGCCGGGCGTCCTGCTGCTGATCGCAGTCGGCTTGCTCGGCAAGTACGCGCAGGTGGGGTGGAATTCGCTTGCCCACCAAGAGCATTGGACAGTGCCCGACATCGAGTATGTGCTGTGGGCGATTCTGATCGGCCTCGTCGTCACCAACACCATCGGCCTGCACCGCATCTTCCGCGCCGGCGTCCAGACCTACGAATTCTGGTTGAAGATCGGCATTGTCGCACTGGGAGTGCGTTTCGTCCTCGGCGATGTCGTCAAACTCGGTGCCATCTCGCTGGTGCAGATCGTGGTGGACATGACCCTGGCCGGCACGATCATTCTCGCCGCGGCCCACTTCTTCGGTTTGTCCGGCAAGCTCGGTTCGTTGCTGGCCATCGGGACCTCCATTTGCGGCGTGTCAGCCATCGTGGCCGCCAAAGGCGCTATCCGGGCCCGCAATTCCGACGCCGGGTACGCCATCGCGGCGATCTTGGCGTTGGGCGCGGTCGCTTTGTTCACGCTGCCGGTACTGGGACACGCGATCGGCCTCACCGACCACGAATTCGGCTTGTGGGCCGGTCTTTCGGTGGACAACACCGCCGAAACGACCGCGACGGGCTATCTGTATTCCGAGCAGGCGGGCAAGATCGCGGTGTTGGTGAAGTCGACCCGCAACGCCCTGATCGGTTTCGTCGTACTGGGTTTCGCGCTGTACTGGGCCGCACGCGGCGAGGCGGACCAGATCGCACCGGGCCTGCGGGCCAGAGCGGCGTTCGTCTGGGACAAGTTTCCCAAGTTCGTTCTGGGTTTTCTGGCGGTGTCGGCGATCGCAACGGCTGGCTGGCTGAGCAAGGGCCAAACCGCCAACATCGCCAACGTGTCGCGGTGGGCGTTCTTGCTGACCTTCGCCGGTGTGGGGCTGAACACCAACATTCGTGAACTCGTCCGCACCGGATGGCGGCCGCTGGTGGTCGCGATCATCGGCTTGGTCGTCGTCGCCGCTGTGTCGCTTGGACTGGTGTTGCTGACGTCACGCGGGCTGCACTGGGGTGTCGGGGCCGGCTGATCACTCCGGCGCTTGGGCACCCTCGAGCGCGACGGCGCGGGCCAGTCGCGCGTAACGCAATTCGAGGTCCTTGAATCGCAGGTAGGTGCTGAGCGTGGTGAAGCTGAACGCGATGATCAGCGCGTACAGCATCAGGTCGGTGCCGCGGTCTACGCCGAGCCAGTGCGCCACCACAGTGGTGTCGTTGGGTCGTAGCACGGCATACACGGCGGCCGTCACGAAGACCAGATAGCCGACTTTGACCCAGGCCCGCGACTGCGCGCTGCGGCGGGAGCGCAGCAGGTAAACCAGTAATGCGATGATCGAGGTGATCAGCAGACCCTGAATCCAGTTCAACGCGGCATCCTTCCTCGTAGGAATCCGTCGACAATGATGTTGACACCGTTGAGCAGCGGTTGCCCCTTGGATTGGGAGTATTCGGTGTAGAGCACCTCGACGGGTTGTTCTGCGACACGCCAGCGGTTTTCGGCGATCAGCATGATGAACTCGGTGGCGTGGCTCATCCCGTTCATGGTGATGTCCAGCCCGTCGGCGACGGTCTTGTTGAACACCCGCAGTCCGTTGTTGCTGTCGGTCAACCCCAGCGTGCGCCCGCGCGGGCTCAGCCGCACGGCGGTCTGCAACACGACGCGTTTCAGCAGCGGAGGTCGGGTGACGCCGGCACCGAATCGAGTGCCGATGACGATGTCGACGTCACGGCGGCCCAGCCGGTCGATCATCGTGACAAGGTCCTCGACGCGGTGCTGACCGTCGGCGTCGAAGGTGGCGAACACCTGAGCCCCGGGCTGGCGGCGCGCGTACTCGACCCCGGTCTGGATGGCAGCGCCCTGGCCCAGATTCACCGGGTGGCGTACCAGATGCGCCCCGGCCCGCAGGGCGATGTCGCCGGTGCCGTCGTCGCTGCCATCGTCGACACACACGATGTGGGTGAAAACCGTGCGCAGATCGGTGATCACGTCGCCGATCACGCCGGCTTCGTTGAAGGCTGGGACGACGATCCAGGCGTCGAGAGTTTCACTGGGCATTTCAAGGCCACAACGTACACGCCTGACCGGCTAATCAGCCGCGGCTACGCGCCAGGGCGGCCAGGTGCACGCCGATACCTACCAGCGGACCGCACAGCAGCGCGACCACCGTGCGAGTCTGCAGCGGCAGCGGCAACACCAGCAACAGCGCCGACGCCACCGTCGCGGACACCCAGCCCAGCGCATAGGCGCGATGCATCGCGGCCGCGACCGTGGCGGCACCGGTCAGCGTGAGCATCGCGATCGCCAGAGCCGCTGCGGTCAGCCAGGCCAGCAGCGGGCCCGCCGCGCGGTAGTCGGGTCCGAAGCCGACCCGAAGCAGCCAGGGACCGACCAGCCCGGCCGCCAGTACGCCGACTGCGCCGATCCCGCCGACCAGCGCCGCCGGTGCGAGCAGGGCACGGAGCCGCTTGGTTCGCTCGTCGACGAAGTGCGCGATCAGGTTGCCCTGCATCGCGGTCAGCGGCACCAGCAGCGGGGCGCGGGTCAGGGTGACCGCGAGGATGACCACCCCGCCTTCGGCGCCAAGCTGGTTGGAGGTCACTTTCAGCAGCACCGGGAAACCCATCACCAGGATCGCGCTGGCGCCGGCCGCGGTGATCGAATGCGCGGCCCCGCGCAAGAAAGTCGCGGTGCCGCCGGGGGTCAGCAGCCGCGCCGCTGCCCGGGTTATCGGCGAGGCCGCGATCATGATCAGCCAGGCCAGCGCTCCCCCGACGGTGGCCCAGAGGAATCCGACCAGGTCCCAGCCGACGATGACGGTGGCCGTCGCGACCGCCACTCGGATGACGGCGTCGGTGACCATCAGCGCCCCGTACTGGGTCCAGCGGTTGGTGCCGGCCAGCATGCCCAGCAGCGTGGCGTGCAGGCAGAACCCGGCCAACCCGACGCTGAGCAGGCCAACCGACAGCCAGTGGGCGGTGGCGAACACCCGGCCGCTCCACAGCGGTGAGCTGCCGGCGATCACCACCGCCGCGCCGATACCGACCATGCCCGCCACCCGCAGGGGGTGGGTCCCTCTCTTTCTGAGGCCCGGTGCCACTTCCGCGTATCCGGCGGCGCGGACTTCTCGCGTCGTTTCCTGAAGCAGGCCGTTGGCCGCGCCGGTGACCAGCCCGAACGCTCCCCAAAACACCGCGAAGACGGAAAAGCCGGCCGGCGCCAGATCGCGAGCGGCCAGGTAGACCACCGCGTAGCCGCACACCGCGGTCAATGCGGTCGCGGCGCCCACCCGGGCCACGCTGCCGCGCGCGATCGGGCCGGCGAATGCTCCGATGGCAGGGGTGCCGCCGACCTCGGTCACGGTCACACCACCCTCGTCACGGTTTGAAATACTTCAGCGCCGTCGCGGTGGTACGGCGTGCTCCGGCGATTGCGACCTGACAGACTGGCCGCAGAGGGGAGTATTCCTCGGCCGCGGTGTCGTCATCACGTCGCCCATCACCGGGCGGCCGGTGCCGCGGGCCGTAGCGGCCGCGGCCGCGGCGGTGGAAGAGACCTCTGGTTGTCACAGACCGGAGGTATCCCGTTGCGCGTGTCTTTGCTGGAATGGCTCATCACGCTGGCCGCAACCACCGCCGTTCTGCTGTTCGACGTGGTGCTCATGGCGCGCCGATCAGGGGAACCGACGATGCGCCGATGCGCGATCGCGCTGTCGGGCTACCTCGCGCTCGCGGTGTGCTTCGGAATCTGGACGGGGTACTTCCACGGCCAGCAGTTCGCCGGGGAATTCTTCGCCGGATGGCTGACTGAGTACAGCCTGTCGGTCGACAACCTGTTCATCTTCGTCATCATCATGACGAGCTTCAACGTGCCCAGGGCATATCAGCGCGAGGCATTGTTCGTCGGGATCGTGATCGCGCTGATTTTCCGTGGCATCTTCATCGCGGCGGGCGCGGCGGCCATTCAGCGATTCACGTGGGTGTTCTACCTTTTCGGCGCGTTCCTGGTGTACACCGCACTGCGACTGGCCCGCGGCGGCGCGCACAACGCAGACACCGAAAATGCGGCGATCGGTTTCGCGCGCCGTCACCTGAAAGTCACCGACTCCTGGCACGGGCTCAAGCTCGTCGTCAAAGAGGGTTCGCAGCGGTCGATCACACCGATGGCGCTAGTAGTTCTCGGGCTTGGCGCCGCCGACCTGATCTTCGCCCTCGATTCCATTCCCGCGATTTACGGGCTGACCCGACAGCCTTATCTGGTGTTGGCCGCCAACGTATTCGCCTTGATGGGCCTGCGCCAGCTGTACTTCATCCTCGAGGGGCTGTTGCAGCGCCTCGTCTATCTTTCCCAAGGTCTTGGCGTCATCTTGTCCTTCATCGGCGTCAAGCTGCTGCTGCATGCGATGCGCGAAAACGATCTGCCATTCATCAACGGCGGCAAGCATATCGACGTCCCGGAGATACCGACGTCGGTCAGTCTGGCGGTGATCGCGGCGACCCTTGTCGTCGCCGCGGCCGCCAGCCTCTACAAGACCCGCGGCGGCGGGACCGAACAGCCGCAGCAGGTTTAGGCCTCGATCTGGGCGGCGATGCGCTGTTCGATACTTGCCCGAACCGGAGCCGGCAGGACGATCAGCCCGTCAAGTTCTTTGCCTGCCCGGGCGTAGGCGTTCTGCCGTTCCTGCGGGGACGCTGCGGAGTCCTCGGCAAGCTGCAGGAGGTGCTGGGCTCGCGCCAGCCGTTGTTGGTCATCCTCGGAGAAGTCGCTGCGGCGCCGGCGAATCGCTTCGGCCTCAGCGATCTCGAATGCGCTGACGTACTCATGCACCCCGTCGCGGTAATCCAGTTGCGCGGTCCGATCGCTGAGCAGGTCCTCGGGACGTTCCGGGCGCAGCAGATCGGCCCGCCGCTTCGCCTTGTGGAAAGCGACGGTCAGCGGATTCCGCATGTCCGTCATCACGGGGAAGTCAAGCAATTTGGCGACGTCGACCTCATAGTCCAGCCACCGCGCGTCGGTCCGATCGTGCTCGGCGAGGAGTTTGGCGACGGCACGCCGGTAGCTCGCCTTGTTGTCTGGGTCATCTCGCTTCCGACCGGTTGCTTCAGCGATCGCAATCTTGGCCTGCTGCTTCAGCCGATATCTCTCGAGGCGTCGCTGGGCGCGGCGTTCGTTGGCCGCGCCGATCGCGCGCAGCCCACCGCCGATCGCGCCGCCCAGCGGGAAAACCAGCCACCAGAAGTTCGCGGCGAAATGAAACAGCGGGCCCACATTCCCAGGATGCCACTGCGGCGGTACTTGTCGACCCAAGGCTCTTCCTATGCCCTGCGCCAGGGTGCTTTAGTTCTAGGCAAAACCGAAGGAGGACCCACCATGGACACCGGGCACATCACCGCTCTCGTCACGGGCGCAAACCGTGGATTGGGCAAGCACTTCGCAGCCCAACTTGTCGAGCGCGGCGCGAAGGTCTACGCCGCCGCGCGCAGCCCCGAATCAATCGAGCTCGCAGGCGTCGAACCCGTCCAACTCGACATCACCGACCCAACCTCGGTGCGCCGCGCCGCAGACCTGGCCGGCGACGTGACCGTGCTGATCAACAATGCCGGCACCTCCACGCGGGCGGGACTGCTGTCCGGGGCGTTCGAGGACGTCCGGCTGGAGATGGAGACGCACTACTTCGGCACCCTGAGCGTCATCCGGGCTTTCGTGCCGGTCATCGAAGGCAACGGCGGCGGAGCAATCCTCAACATGCTGTCGGTGTTGTCCTGGCTGCATTCTCCCGGCTCCGGTGCCTACTCTGCGGCAAAGGCAGCCGAGTGGGCGATGAGCGACGCACTCAGACAGGAACTGGCTCCCCGCGGCATCCAGGTCACCGCCGTGCACGTCGGCTACATGGACACCGACATGGCCGCCTTCGCCCCGGCAGACCAAAAGACCGATCCCGCGGTCGTTGCCGAACTGGCGCTGGACGGCCTGCTGGCCGGCGAGCCGGAGGTGCTCGCCGACGATCTGACGCGCGCGACGAAGGCGCAACTGTCCGGCACCCCGTGACGGCCGAAACGTCGACCGCTGTCACCGTTCCCGTCGGTCAATCAGATATGGAACCCATTGCTCGCTCGGGAAAGGTGATCAGCATGGAACGGGAAATCATCCGGGTCGAACCCATCGACAGCAATTTCGCTGTCGCTGACGGATTAAGGAGAGCCGAGACCGATGTCCCATCACTTCGACACCCCGACGGGTCGCGAAGACCCCCGTCTGAATCTCTGCGATTTCTATCTTTTCGCCGGCGACCGCGGAAAGACCGTGATGGCGATGACGGTCAACCCGGCGGCCACCGTGGAGACGTCTGCCCCTTTTCGCGATGAGGCTCTCTACGTATTTCGCTTCGACACAGACAATGACGCCCATGAGGAGGTGTCCTTCAAACTCCAGTTCGCTGAGGTGGTGCACAGCGCGGCCGCCGCGGGCGGACACGCACAGACCTTCGAGCTGCGCCTCGCCATCGGCGCCGACGCAGCTCAGGGTGGATCTGGCGAGTTGATCGCGTCGGGAACGACCGGCGTCACAGTCGCCGGCGAGAGCGGGGTGCGCGTCTTCGCCGGAGTGGTGCATGACGTGTTCGGCGCTAATGCGGGCCTCAATGACTTCAGGGATGCCTCCGCGGCCGGCGTCTACAAACCCGAGGCTTTCGCCAACCATGTCAACGTCTTCAGGGATCGGACCGTCGCCGGCATCGTTGTCGAGGCGCCCAACGACTTGATCAGCAGCACGACCAGGGTGCAGGCCTGGGCCACGGTGTCGCTGTTCGGCCACGCGCCTGAGCAGCAGGTGGCCCGCTGGGGCCTGCCGATGTTCACCCACCTCCACCTCAACGACGACGAGTTGAGCGAGGCGTTCAACTCGACCGCCCCGTCCGGGGACAATTCGCGGTTCGTCGCGCGCACCATCGACACCGTCACCAAATACGTCACACTCGCCGGCACTTCCGCTGATCCGGCAGCCTACGCGCGCCGCGTGGCCGACCTGTTCGGATCGATGACCCTGCCCTACGAGCTGGGCACGCCCGCATCCTTCGACTACGCCGGAATGAACGGGCGCGGGCTGATGGACAACGTGCTGGACAACGTGCTGTCGGTGTTGACCAACTCCCCGCTGGGCGCCGGTGTCGCGCCCGACCCAGCGCGGATCACGGCCGAGTTTCCTTACTTCAGCTGTCCGTGACACCGCTGAGCTGCTCCCAGGGGACCTCATCCAGGAAGCTTTGCAGCGCCTCGAGGGTCACCCGTTCAGCCAGCCCCGATAGCTGCCCGTGGGCATGGATCACCTCGAGGTCGGGTAACGGTTAGGCGTTGGGCGTGCTCGATCAGCCCTCTTGGTAGCTCCAGGTGCGGAGTTGCTCGGCGATCGTGGCGAGTTCGGGTACTGCACCGGTGGCGACCCGGATCACGAAGGTGAAGCGGTCGTCTTCCGGGGCGCTGATCCACTGGCCGTTAATGGCCAAGAATGTTCTGCAGGCTGTCCATCCGAGTCGTTTGTTTCCGTCCACCAGGGCGTGATTGCGGGTCAGAGAGTGCAGCAGTGCGGCGGCTTTGAGGTGCAGTTCTGGGTAGGCGTCCTGGCCGAACACCGACGCTCGGGGTCGCGCCAGGGCTGATTCGAGCAGGCCGTAATCGCCGACCGCGACGTCCTCACTGATGGCCGCTCGGGCGATCTCGAGCAAGTCGTCGAGATCGAGGTATTCGGTCATGCGTCTTTCAGGCGCTCCAGGACTCCGGCCTCTTCGCGCACGACGCGCTGCAGCGCGTCGGCAACTTTGGCTTTGTGCGCTCGTCGGGCGATGTACTCGTCGATGGCCGCTAGCGCCACTGCTTGCATTGACCGCCCCTCGTCGGCGGCTTGCCGGCGCAGCGCTTCTGCCTGCTGGTCGCTTGGGCGCAAGGTCATTCCCATGACCTGCATGATACCAGAGTGATACCAAGGTACGCAGCGTCCTTACCGACGACCTCCGCGACATTCTCGCCAAAATCAACGCCGGCCATGCACACTGAAATGTCCTAAGTCAGGAAGCTGCTGGAGGGCGTCGTGGCACCGGCATCCAGGAAGAGAAGACACCGCAGTCATGGATATGAAACTCGAGGTTGTGGTGGTGCCGGTCTCCGATGTCGATCGGGCCAAAGAGTTCTACGTGGCGCTGGGTTGGCGGCTGGATGCCGACGTCGTCGCAGGCGCGTTCCGGGTCGTGCAGTTGACGCCTCCCGGCTCGCCCTGCTCGATCATCTTCGGCGCTGGGGTCACCTCGGCTGCGCCGGGCTCTGCGCAGGGATTGCACCTGGCGGTGACCGATGTCGAAGCTGCTCGGGCTGAACTTGTCGGCTACGGCGCCGAGGTGAGCGAGGTGTTCCACGACGTAGGTGGGGTGTTCCACCATGCCGGCACCGATGGGCGGGTGCCTGGCCCGGATCCGGAACGCCGCAGCTACGCGTCGTTCGCGTCGTTCCGCGACCCCGACGGCAACGGCTGGCTGCTCCAGGAGATCACCACCCGCCTTCCGGGCCGATAAAGGCCACCCGCGGTCGTTGCCGAACTGGCGCTGGACGGCCTGCTGGCCCGCGCGCCGGCCGACGTGTCAGTGTCCTTCGGTTTTGAACCGCTCAATGGAACGCAGCACCTCGGCCTCGGCTTCGGTGCGACCCACCCAGTCGGCGGCCTCCACAAATTTGCCCGGCTCGAGTGCCTTGTACTGAGAGAAGAAGTGCTTGATCTGGTCGAGCTCGAATTCCGGAACATCGCCGATGTCCTGGATGTGGTCCCAGCGGTGGTCTTTGGCCGGCACGCACAGCACCTTGTCGTCGCCGCCGGCTTCATCGGTCATCCGGAACATGGCGACCGGCCGCGCCTTTACCAGCACACCCGGGAAGACCGACTGGGGAAGCAGCACCAAGGCGTCCAGCGGGTCACCGTCCTCGCCGAGGGTGTCGTCGATGAAGCCGTAATCCGTCGGATAGACCATCGAGGTGTAGAGGTAGCGGTCCAGATAAACCCGTCCCGACTCATGGTCGACCTCATATTTGTTTCGTTGTCCCTTGGGGATCTCGACGACCACGTCGAATTGCACCGCTCGGCTCCTTCGCCTGGGAAATCACTGCCTGTCGCTTGACGTCGATCGTCAAGCCTAGTCCAGTGGTGACCTGCGCTATACGGCTCCCGTACCGCGTCCATCCGCGGGGGTTTCGGCACAATAGGGCAAAGAAGTCAGGAGAGTCATGCGCCCCAACCGGTGGCGGCCGTCGACGCACCTCATGGTGGGAGTGGGCGTGCTGGCAATAGTTGCCGCGGTGGTGGCTGCCGCCGCGCTGCTCACCGGCAGGGTCCACGGCGCCGCTCACGCGCAGGTTCCACCACCGCCACCGGCCGTCACCGCCAAGTCGAGCATCGTGCCGGTGGCCGCGACGGCCCCGATGCCGACCGCATCCGGGCTGGCCGCAACGCTGGCGGAGGCGGTGGCGGACCCTAACTTGGGCAGGCTGGGCGGTCGGGTTACCGACGCGATGAGCGGCAAAGAACTCTGGGGCCAACTCGACGACGTGCCGATGCAACCGGCCTCGACGAACAAAACGCTCACCAGCGCCGCCGCGCTGCTGGCGCTGGACCGCGAGGCGCGGATCACCACCCGTGTGGTGGCGGCCAACCTGCCCGGGACCGTCGTGCTGGTCGGCGGCGGCGACCCGACGCTATCGGCGGTACCGCCCGGGCAGGACACCTGGTATCGCGGCGCGGCGCGGATCAGCGATCTTGCCGATCAAGTACGTCGCAGCGGCGTGACGGCGACGGCAGTGCAGGTGGACACCTCGCTGTTCAGCGGTCCGACCATGGCGCCCGGCTGGGATCCGGCCGACATCGAGGGCGGCGATATCGCGCCGATCGAATCGGTCATGCTCGACGCCGGGCGGATCCAGCCGGCGACCGACGAGTCGCGCCGATCGGTGACGCCAGCTCTTGACGCGGGGCGCGCCCTGGCCACCGCGCTGGGCGTCGACCCGCAGCAGGTGACCGTCGTCAGCCATCCCGCGCCTACGGGCGCGCGGCAACTGGCCGCCGTCCAGTCGGCGCCACTGGTAGACCGGCTGAACGAGATGATGAGCGTCTCCGACAACGTGATGGCCGAGTGCATTGCCCGCGAGGTCGCCGCGGCCATGCAGCGACCGCTGAGCTTCACCGGCGCCGTCGACGCGGTGACCAACCGACTGAACACCGCACATGTCGACACCGGCAACGCGACGTTGCAAGACTCCAGCGGGTTGTCGGTCGACGACCGTCTGACCGCCAAAATCCTTGATTCCGTGGTGCAGGCGGCAGCCGGACCCGACGAGCCCACACTGCGGCCGCTGCTGGACCTGCTGCCGATCGCGGGCGGCAGCGGCACGCTGTCCGACCGTTTTCTCGACGCGACCTTCCACGCCGCCGGACCGGCCGGCTGGCTACGGGCCAAAACCGGCTCGCTGACCGCCATTAACGCGTTAGCTGGGGTCGTGACCGATCGAAGCGGGCGGGTGCTGACCTTCGCGCTGATCTCCAACGACGCCGGGCCGACCGGCCGCACGGCGATCGACACGCTGGCAACCGCCCTATGGTCGTGTGGATGCACACCATGACCGCGTCAGCGGACTTGACCGTCGGACGCACGGTCGACTGGGGATTCGCCGCGACGGTCGGCCAACGGCTGGCCCGTCCGGGCCCGCCGTCCACCGACTACACCCGCCAACAGGTGGTCGAGAACCTGGCTACAGCCGCCAAGGCGGCCGAACCGCCGGTTCGGGACGTCACCGGTCTGAACACCGACGGTGTGGTGCCCGACGCCCTTATCGTCGACCGTCCGGGCTGGATCCGGGCCGCCGCTGAGTCGATGCGGGTTATGACCGGTGGAACCGACAAGCCGCGGGGCGCGATCAGCGGACGGATCACCGGCGCGCAGACCGGTGCCGTGCTGGCCTTCGTCGCGTCGGGGATTCTCGGCCAGTACGACCCGTTCGCCGCCTCCGATGACGGCGGTGCACTTTTGCTGGTCTACCCGAACGTGATTGCGGTAGAGCGCCAATTACGCATCGAGCCTTCCGATTTCCGGCTGTGGGTATGCCTGCACGAGGTCACCCACCGGGTGCAGTTCACCGCCAATCCGTGGCTGTCCGGCTACATGTCGCAGGCGCTGGGGGTGCTGACTACCGACGGCAGCGACGACGTAGCACGGGTGGTAGGCAGGCTGGCCGAATTCGCCCGCAGTCGCGGCGACTCGTCAGCCGACCCGAACTCACAAGGGATCCTCGGGCTACTGCGCGCCGTGCAGTCCGAGCCGCAGCGCGACGCGCTGGATCAGCTGTTGGTACTGGGCACGTTGCTGGAGGGCCACGCTGATCACGTCATGGATGCCGTTGGGCCCGTTGTGGTCCCGTCGGTTGCGACCATCCGGTCCCGCTTCGACGAGCGACGTCACCGCAAGCAGCCGCCGCTGCAACGGCTGCTGCGCGCGTTGCTGGGCATCGACGCCAAACTGAGCCAGTACACCCGGGGCAAGGCGTTCGTCGACCAGGTGGTGGGCCGAGTCGGGATGGAGCGATTCAACACGGTGTGGACCAGTGCGGAAACCCTGCCCCGACCGATCGAGATCGAATACCCGCAACGATGGATCGACAGGGTTCTGTAGCCGAACTCCGCGCGGCTGTGGCGGCGTTCGCAAAGGCACATCTCGACACCGCCGATGACTGGTGTGTGGCGCTGTCCGGGGGCCCGGATTCGTTGGCGCTCACCGCCGTCGCGGCGACGATGCTGCCGACCACAGCGCTGATCGTCGACCACGGATTGCAGTCCGGCTCGGCAACGGTGGCCGCGGCCGCGCAACGGCAAGCTCGAGACCTGGGATGCGTTGAGGCCCAAATTCTTTGCGTGCATGTGAGCGGACAAGGCGGTCCGGAGGCCGCCGCGCGCACTGCTCGTTACGGCGCGCTGGGGGCGGCCCGCGGCGATCGTCCGGTGCTGCTGGGCCACACCCTCGACGATCAGGCCGAAACCGTGTTGCTCGGGCTGGGCCGTGGTTCGGGCGCCCGCTCAATCGCTGGCATGCACCCCTACGACCCACCCTGGTGTCGGCCGTTGCTGGCTGTGCGACGTGAGGTGACGCACGCGGCGTGTGCGGAGCTGGGATTGCCAGCCTGGCAGGACCCCCACAACGCCGACCTTCGCTTCACCCGGACCCGGCTGCGCCACGAGGTGCTGCCGCTGATGGAGCAGGTGCTCGGCGGCGGCGTGGCCGAGGCGCTGGCACGCACGGCGACCTCGCTGCGCGAGGAGACCGAACTGATCGACTCGCTGATCGACCAGGCGACGACCGCCGCCGAGACCGGTGAGGGGCTCGACACCGCAACATTGGCGGCGCTGCCCGGCCCGGTTCGTCGCGGCGTGATCCGCAGCTGGCTGATCGCCGGCGGTGCGATCGGATTGACCGACAAGCAGATCCGCGGTGTCGACGCCCTGGTCACCGCGTGGCGCGGCCAGGGCGGGGTGGCCGTCGGCTCCGCATTGCGCAATCAGCGGTTGGTCGCCGGCCGAAGCGGCGGACTGCTCGGGTTGCACCGGGAATCGATCTAGCCGGCCAGCGTTGGTTTCCGGGCCGATCACGTGGCACGCTGTGGGCGTGGCAGCGGAATCGCCGGAGTGGTACTCCGGGGACATCAAGTCGGTCCTGCTGTCCGAAGAGCAGATTCAAACCCGCATCGCCGAGCTCGGAGCGCAGATCGGCGCCGATTACCGCGAGCGGTCCGTCGACGACGGTCGCGACTTGCTGTTGATCACCGTGCTCAAGGGCGCTGTCATGTTCGTCACCGACCTGGCCCGCGCCATCCCGCTGCCGACCCAGTTCGAGTTCATGGCGGTCAGCTCCTACGGATCGTCGACGTCCTCGTCGGGGGTGGTGCGGATTCTCAAAGACCTCGACCGTGACATCAACGACCGGGATGTGCTGATCGTCGAGGACGTGGTCGACTCCGGGCTGACGCTGTCATGGTTGTTGCGCAATCTGGCCACCAGGCATCCGCATTCACTGCGGGTGTGCACGCTGCTGCGCAAGCCTGACGCGCTGCGCGCCAACGCGGACATCGCGTACGTGGGCTTCGACATCCCCAACGAGTTCGTGGTGGGCTACGGCCTCGACTACGACGAGCGTTACCGCGACCTGCCCTACATCGGAACCCTGGACCCCAGGGTCTACCTGGACTGAGGGCGGCCGGCTCCGGGCGGCGCACCGTCCACGCGGCGCCGACGGGAGTCCTTGACAGCCTGCTCTCTCGGCATGCGAGGTGCGCGGCCGGAATCTATTATCTGAACATCCTGTGTACGCCAGGCGAACAGCGCGGGATCAATGCCGGCACGGCAGGGAGGCGTCGTGTTTGGCAAATACGTCGGATATGTATCAGGCGATGACGGCATGTACGGGTTTCTGTGCCGGATCGTCCGTGACCAACTGGGCGTGTACGAACGCAACCCGGCGTTTCGCGCTTTTCGGATGCGGGGCAGCAACGAGGTCTACGCGTACGAGGAAAAACACAGTCGAGCGCGGGTGATCTGCAAGTTCTATGGACCCAGGTTCGGCTGGGATCGCGATCGCGCAGCGCGGGCAGCCTATCGGGAATTCGATGCGATGCAGGGGCTGCGAAGTTACAACCTGGTGGGATCACCGCATCACGTGGTGCGGCCGCTGGGCGTCGACGTGAATCTCAACAGTGTGCTGGCCATCGAGTTCTACCCCGGCGAGCAGTTCAGTCAAGCGATCGATCATTGCATTCGGCGCCACAACGACGGCCATCTGTATTGGCGTCTGAAAGCGCTGGCGTATTTTCTTGCCACTCAACATAATAGGACGGCCAACGGCGCCACGGTCGACTTCGACGTCGACTGCCAGTACTTCAGCGACTTGGTTGACAAGTTGAAGCATCGCAACCGCGTCGGTGCGTGGGACGCCGACGAATTGCTGTGGCTTCAAGGGCTATGGCGGGATAGGACGTCGATGTGGGGTGATCGCCAGGTGTGGCTGCACGGCGATGCGACCCCGGCCAATTTCCTGTTCGGCGATGGCCTCGACGTGGCCGCCATCGACCTGGAGCGGGCCAGGCGGGGCGACCGGATGTTCGACATCGGCCGGGTTGCCGGCGAGATGCAGCACGCGTTCATGTCGGCGACCGGCAAGCCCGACGGCGCGGAGCCGTTCATCGGGCACTTCCTGTGGGAGTACTGCTGCCATTTCCCAGACCGCGATGCGGCGTTCCGGTCCGTCACGACGCGACTGCCGTACTACATGGCGATGAATCTGCTGCGGGTGGCCCGCAACGATTACATCTGCGAGCAGTACGGCAATAAGCTTGTCCGGCAGTCCAAGCGGCTGTTGCGGGCCTGTTGATCGTGGTCACCGCACTGACCGGAGTGACCGCTGTCGCGTTCGATGTCAATGGCACGCTCGTGCACATCGTCACCGATGAGCACCGTGAGGACATTTTCCGGTCGATCGGGCACTTTTTGACCTACCAGGGCATCGATATGCGCCGCACTCAGGTGCGCGACGAGTATTTCGCTCGTCTGAAGCGCCAGCAGCGGGAGAGCCCGCAGCGGTATCCGGAGTTCGACGCGGTCGCCATCTGGCAGTCGATCATCGACGACTACGCCAGCGATTACACCCGCGCGTTACCGCCGGAACGCCTCGCACAACTGGCGCTGACGCTTGCGGAGATCTACCGCGGGGTGTCGCGCAAAAAGCTGAAACTCTATCCATACGTGCGGGAGATGCTTGATGCGTTGCGGCAACGGTTTCCCTTGGCGATCGTCACCGATGCCCAAAGCGCCTATGCGCATGGCGAGCTGCACAAGGTGGGGCTGACGCACTATTTCAATCCCATCGTCGTTTCCGGCGATCACGGCTTTCGCAAACCGGACCCGAGACTGTTCGAATACGCGTTGCAGGGCCTGGGGGTGCCGGCTGCCCAGACCGTCTATGTCGGCAACGACATGTACCGCGACATCTACGGCGCGCGTGAGGCCGGAATGCGAACCATCATGTACGACTCAGACCAGGGCACCAAGCAGTACGAGGACTGCGCGCCCGACTATCGCATCGCTGACTACCGAGAGCTGCTGCAGATCATGGGGATCGGTCAGTGACGGCCACCGCTGCCGCGAGTTCGAATTCACGGGAACGACCCGAAGACCTCTCGTCGCCGAAACACGACGGTGACAAACTGGCGAATCCTCGAGCGGGCAACAACCGGGAGCGTGACGCATCACCATGACCGATCTGGTGCACAAATCAATCGACGGCAGCCCCACCCGCCGCACCGCCGCGGGCCGCACGGTACCGAGCGCGGCGCGCACCGGGATGTCGGCCGGAGCACTGCGCCAGGCCGTCAGCGATCACTTGGAGTACTCGGTCGCCCGGCCTGTGTCGGTGCTGACCCCTGAGCACTACTACCGTGCACTGTCGCTTGCCGTACGTGATCGGATGCAGCATCGCTGGATGGCCACCACTCAGGACTGGCTCGAACTCCCCAACAAGGTGACGTGCTACCTGTCGGCCGAATTCCTGATGGGTCCGCAACTGGGCAACAACCTGTTGAACCTGGGCATCGAGGAGGCGGCACGGCAAGCGCTCGCGGAGTTGGGCCAAGACCTCGACATCATCATGTCCTGCGAGAAAGAACCGGGCCTGGGCAACGGGGGCCTCGGTCGGCTCGCCGCCTGCTATCTCGACTCGATGGCCACACTCGAGCGGCCGTCCATCGGCTACGGCATCCGCTATGAGTTCGGGATCTTCGAGCAGGAGATCCGCGACGGCTGGCAGGTCGAAAAGACCGACAACTGGCTGGTTTACGGCAACCCGTGGGAGATCGACAAACCCGATGCCAGCTACATCGTCAACTGGGGCGGCTCCACCGAGCAGTACGAGGACGCCGCGGGCCGCCCCCGAGTCCGCTGGTTCCCGCAGCGGGTGCTCAAAGGCGTGTCCTACGACACCCCGATCCAGGGCTACGGCGTCAATACCTGCAACACGCTGACGTTGTGGAGCGCGCGGGCGCTGGAATCCTTTGCGCTGGAAGTCTTCAACACCGGCGACTTTTACAAGGCGGTCGACGAAGAGGTCATCTCGGAGACGGTCTCCAAGGTCCTCTACCCCAACGACGAGCCTGAAGCCGGCAAACGGTTGCGGTTGCTGCAGCAGTACTTCTTCGTGACCTGCTCGTTGCAGGACATCTTGCGCATCCATGAGGAGCGTGTCGGGCAGCCGCTGAGCGCCCTGCCGCAGAAGTGGGCGATCCAGCTCAACGACACGCATCCGTCGATCGCCGTCGCCGAGCTGATGCGGCTACTGGTCGACGAGCACGCGATGGATTGGGACGAGGCGTGGGAGATCACGGTGGCCACCTTCGGCTACACCAACCACACGCTGCTGCCAGAGGCGCTGGAAACCTGGCCGCTGTCGATGTTCGGGGAGGCGCTGCCGCGGCACCTCGAGATCATTCTTCAGATCAATGAACTCTTTCTCGACGAGGTGCGCGCGCGTTTCCCCGACGACGAAGACCGGATACGCCGGATGTCGCTGATCGGCGAGGACGGCGGCAAATGCGTGCGCATGGCGCACCTGGCCACCGTGGGCAGTCACGCGGTTAACGGCGTGGCGGCGTTACATTCGGAGTTGTTGAAAGCGAGTGTGCTCAAAGACTTCTACGAGTTGTGGCCACAGCGATTCGGCAATGTCACCAACGGCGTGACGCCGCGGCGATTCTTGGCATTGGCCAACCCCGGGTTGCGCGAGCTGCTCGACGAGACCATCGGCGACGGCTGGCTGACGGACCTGGAGCGGCTGCGTGGGCTGGAAGTCTATGTCGATGACCGCGCCTTCCGTGAGCGTTGGCGAGATGTCAAGCGCGCCAACAAGGCCCGGCTTGCGGAGTACCTGCACGCGGTGGCGGGTGTCGAGCTGGACCCGACCTGGCTGTTCGACGTCCAGGTCAAGCGGATTCACGAATACAAGCGCCAGCACCTCAATGTGCTGCACATCATCGCGTTGTACAACCGGCTCAAGAAGAATCCTAGCCTGTCGATTCCCCCGCGTGCCTTCATCTTTGGCGGCAAGGCCGCCCCGGGATACTTCATGGCCAAGCGAATCATCAAGTTGATCAACGCCGTTGGCGCGACCGTCAACTCCGACCCGGACGTGAACCGTTTCATGAAGGTCGTTTTCGTGCCCAACTTCAATGTGCAGAACGCGCATCTGATCTACCCGGCCGCGAACCTGTCCGAGCAGATCTCGACCGCGGGCAAGGAAGCCTCGGGCACCGGGAACATGAAGTTCATGATCAATGGAGCGTTGACCATCGGCACACTCGACGGCGCCAACGTGGAGATGCTGGAGGAGGCGGGCGCGGAGAACTTCTTCCTGTTCGGATTGAACGAGGAGGAGGTGGCCCGGGTCTACGCAGAGGGCTACCGCCCGGCGAGTTACATCGAACGTGACCCCGAGCTCGCCGATGTGCTGGACCTCATTGCCGACGGACATTTCACCGACGGCGACCCCGAGATCCTGCGTCCGGTGGTTGACTCGCTGCGTCACCATGACCCGTTCCTGGTGTGCGCCGACTACCGCTCCTACGTGGACTGCCAGGCGGCGGTTGGCGACGCCTGGCAGGACGAGGAGGCGTGGTCACGCATGTCGATTCTCAACGCGGCGCGCAGTGGCAAGTTTTCCTCCGACCGCGCGATCGCCCAGTACTGCGATGAGATTTGGGGCGTGGCACCGATGAAAGTGCAGATTTAGCGCCGGGCTCTATCGCAGTTCCCAGACCGCGGTCACCGAGAAGCTCACCGTCTGTTGCCCGGGCTCCAGCGGAACACTGGACGGCATCCCCGCCCGCATGGGCGCGGGCACCGGGGGCGTGGCGCCCGACGCCTCTGATATCGAGATGACCTTGCCCAGCCCGAGCCCAGATAGCTGCGCGTACTGCTCGGCCCGGTCCTGGGCGTCGTGAAATGCGCGGGCCCGGGCGTCTTTCACCAGTTGGGAATCGTCGCCGATGGAGTAGCTGACCGAGTTGATTCGGGTGGCGGCGCCGCCGGTGCCGACAATGAGGGCCAGCAGACGAGAGGCCGAGCCGGCGGGGTGGATCGTGACCCGGATCGCGTTGCCGGCGCGGTACCCGGTGATGGTGTCGCCGGAGCTGTCGTATTGCGGCTGCAAGCTGACATCAGTGGTGCTGATGTCCTTGCGGTCCAAACCGGCGCCGGCCAGGGCATCGATGACCGCCTGCTGGCGACCGTTGGTCTGATCCGTCGCCGCGGTGACGTCGGGGGCGGTGAATTCGATGCTGACGTCTGCGGTGAGTGTGTCGGGGACGCCCTGTACGTGACCCGAACCGATGACGGTGACCTGACGCGGGCTGTCGCCGATTCGTTCTGAGTGGCTGTCGCAGGCGGACAGGGGGGCGGCCGCGAGACCCAACGCGAGCGCGATGCGAATCAGCGGTCGGGCGCGGTCGCGAAGGGGCATGAGTGGCACCCTATCGCCTCTCGGGGCGGCGATTCGTCAACTCATATCTTCCCACCCGGGGTGGGGTGGGATATGGTGAGCCGGTGTCGAGTCGGAGTGAGTCATGAGCGATGAAATGACGGCGAAGAAGCGGGCGGTGCTGAACCGGCTGAAGACGGTTCGAGGCCACCTTGACGGCATCATTCGGATGGTGGAGTCCGATGCGTACTGCGTGGACGTGATGAAACAGGTATCAGCCGTTCAGTCCTCGCTGGAGCGGGCCAATCGGGTGATGTTGCACAACCACTTA
>Ga0302326_10004481_pt1 | contig 32324 bp, 25 predicted proteins | sample Palsa_T0_3_FD_202264 | JGI IMG/M metagenome (GOLD analysis project Ga0302326, IMG submission 202264) | Peat permafrost microbial communities from Stordalen Mire near Abisko, Sweden - Palsa_T0_3 | ecosystem: Environmental > Terrestrial > Soil > Palsa > Peat permafrost | place: Sweden: Abisko...
TTTAGCCTGCGGGGGGTTAACTATGCGAGGACCAAAAACCGCAGGCTGAAGCCCGCGCCACTGAGCCAAGTTGCCCATTGCCGCTTCGAACATGTACAATTTCCCTTCCAGTTCGCATGGAGTTGCCATGATCCACACAGGACGCCATTTTCTCCAAATTCCGGGCCCCACGAATGTGCCGGATCGAATTTTGCGCGCCATTGACGCTCCGGTGATTGACCATCGGAGCGCGGAATTCGCGAGTCTTTGTAAGGAAGTTCTCGACGGCATGCGCGGGATTTTTCAAACCTCCGGTCACGTGGTCATCTATCCGGGTTCCGGGTCGGGGGGTTGGGAAGCGGCGATCGTAAACACTCTTTCTCCGGGCGACCGCGTTCTCCTGTTCGAGACGGGGCATTTTTCGCTGCTGTGGCGGGGAGTGGCGGAGAAATTCGGGATCCAGGTCGATTACGTGCCGGGAAATTGGCGGAGAGGCGCGAATGCCGCGGAACTGGAATCGCGGTTGGCCGAGGATCGCGGGCACGCGATCAAAGCGGTCCTGGTGGTGCACAACGAGACCTCTTCGGGAGTAACGGGCCACCTTCCGGAGATTCGCCGTGCGCTCGATTCAGCGCACCACCCCGCGCTGCTCATGGCGGATACGGTTTCCTCCCTCGGTTCGATCGACTATCGCCACGACGAATGGGGGGTGGATGTCGCCATCGCCGGCTCGCAGAAAGGGCTGATGCTTCCTCCGGGCCTGGGTTTTAACGCGATTTCGGAAAAGGCACTGCGCGCCAGCGAGACGGCTCGCTTGCCGCGTTCCTTTTGGGACTGGCAGGAAATGCTGAAGCAGAATCGTATCGGGTTTTTTCCGTATACGCCGCCGACCAATCTGCTCTACGGTTTGCGAGAGGCGTTACGAATGTTCCAGGAAGAGGGCCTCACCAATGTTTTCCTGCGGCACAATCGGTACGGGGAAGCTACTCGCGCGGCCGTCAGGGCCTGGGGACTGGAAATCGTTTGCGAGGAGCCTCGCGAATATTCCAGCGCGGTGACGGCGGTGTTCACACCCGAAGGCCACGACGCGGATGACTTGCGCGCGGTGATCCTCGAGAATTTTGATATGTCTCTCGGTGCGGGCCTTTCCAAATTCGCGGGAAAAGTATTCCGCATCGGACACCTCGGCAGCTTCAACGATTTGACGCTCGCGGGAACGCTGTGCGGCGTGGAAATGGGCTTGCGATTGGCGGGCGTGCCGCATAAAGAGGGCGGCGTGATGGCGGCGCTCAACTCCCTTGCTTCGGCGGATAAGAAGTCCGAGGCTGCCACAATGGCAAAGTGACACGTTCCTGTAATTCGCGGTTTCCGCCCCCCTAGGCGGCGATGATCAGAATGCGGCCCGTTCTTCCGGACCTCAGCTTGCGGCGGATGACGATATGAACGTCTCGATCGAGGGCGGTGAGGAAATTCATTAGCCGCTCGACCGAAAATCCTTCCATACGGTAATTGGACAAAGCCGAAATTTTTGGCTGGTTAATTTTCAGCTTCCGCCCGGCAGCTTCCTGAGACAGGCGCTGGTCCTCAATGATATGGTTTATAGCGACGGCCAGGCGCACCTTTGTCTTTTTTTCTTCCGCATTCGGCAACCGGAGATCCGCAAAGACATTGCCTGAACTCCGCGTTACCTGTTTTCCGCTTCTTCTAACCGCCATGCCGGGCCTCATAGTCTTGTTGAGCTAGTTTGAGGCGCTTGTTCACCATTTCTACGTCTCTTCTCCGCGTTTTGACGCCGCTCGGTGACTTCTTTTGAAAAGCATGGAGTACGTATACAGCATTCGCAAATCTAACCGTATATATCGCTCGATAAGCGTCACCGCGGTGGTTCTCCACAATTTCGAGGACGCCAACACCGGCGCCCTTCCATGGCTTGGCACTGGAATGCTTGCCGCCAAACTGCGCGACGCTCAAGACAGCACCGATTTCGTCTTTCACTGTTTCGGGGAAGGCGAGCAGGTCGTTCAAGCTAGCCCCGACCCAGAACAGTGGCTTCTCACCGCGTGCCCGTTTTGCTCGACTCATGAATTATCCCAGATTTGGGATATTCCGTCAATTTGCTTTCCCGACCACTCAAATCTTATGCCAGAAAAGCGCGGGCATGTAGCTACGACGATTCTCCCCTATCGGTTCACCGAGGCCACAGGCGTGGTCAGGACGCCGACCGGAGGGCCCGTCATCCCTTCTCCCTTATCGATAACGGACTGCTCGGGATCGATCCAGAAGGCCCAGATGGCGGCGCCGATGAACAGCAGGCCTGCGGAGACGCCGAACGGAGCGACCCACGAACCTTTGGACACGAGATAGCCGAACACGGTGGGGGAAAGCGCGCCGACGAATTGGCCGCCCATGTTCATCATGCCCGACACGGTGCCGGAAAATTCGCCGCCGATGTCCATGGGGACGGCCCATGCGGGGCCGATGGTCATTTCCAGGAAGAACATGGCCGCCGTCAGGCAATAAACCGCTGTATAGGGATTTGCCGACAGCGCCGCGAATAGCGTACCGGTGGCGCAGCCGAGCATGGCCACGATGGCGACGGAGCGGCGGGCAAACTTGAGGTTATTCGTCTTCACTAGCAGCTTGTCGGTCAGCCAGCCGCCGAAGGCGTCTCCCACGACCCCGGCCATCAGCGGCATCGAAGCAAAAAGGCCCGTCTTGATGAGCGTGAACTTACGATATTCGACGAGGTAGGACGGCAGCCACGAGAGAAAAAACCATAGCGAATAAATGTAGGCGGCATAAGCGCACATCACGGCCCACATGTTTCCATGCTTCAGCAGAATGCTCCACGGAACTTTCGGGCGCCGCGCGATGTTCGCCTGCTTGATTTCGCCCTTTTCATCGAGGCCGCGGATGCGGGCGAGTTCGGCGCGGCTCACAGATTTGTCTTCCTCCGGCATGTTGCGGTACACCAGCATGTAAAGCAACGACCACAGCAGGCTCAGCGCGCCGATCACGTAGAAAACCGATCGCCAGCCGTAATGAATCATTATGGCCACAGCGATGGGAGGGCCGATTGCCGCGCCAAATCGGCTGGCGGCGTGGCTAATACCCTGCACGAAGCCGCGCTCGTCCCGCGGGTACCACATCTGCATGGCTCGCGTTGCGGTGGGAAACGCGCCGGCCTCGCCCACGCCGAGTGCGAAGCGGATGCCCCACAAGGAATAAAATCCCGTGGCCATCGTGGTGAGGACTGCAATTACGGTGCGGTACGCCATGATGGAGTAAAGAACTTTTCGCGGCCCGAAGCGGTCGCCGAGCCATCCCCCAGGCACTTGGAACAGCGCGTAGGCCCAGATGAAGGCGCTGAAGATCACCCCCATCGTGACTTTGTTGAAGCCGTATTCCTTGCTGACGAGCGGCGCGGTGTTAGCGAGGCTCACGCGATCCAGATACGTAATGAGGTACATCAGGCAGAGGAGAAGCAGCACCACCCAACGCACATGGCTTTGCTCGGACTCCTCCAGCTTCTTCATGTTGCTTCCCCCGTCATGCCGCGGCAATGCAGGCCTTAATAGCTTTTCAGCAGGCTCCCGGCAGAGCCTGTATCCATCGTTATTAGTTGCAGGCGCTCAGATATACACCGCGCTCTCACGGACAGCAATCTTTTTCCGGCGCCCAGGGGCCCGCGGGGATTGGATGGCCCGCACGGTTATGCTAACGTCTTTTCCTTATGTCACATCGCATTGGAGTGCTGCTGTCTGATCGCGGGTCGAATTTCGAGGCGCTGGCCGACAGCATTGCGGCCGGGCGCATCCCCGGCGCCGAAATTGCCCTGGTGATCAGCAACCGCGAGGGCGCGCCCGGCTTGGCGCTCGCGGCGGCCCGCGGAATCGCGACGAAGGTGATCCCATCGAAGGGGCTGCCTCGCGAGGACTACGACCGTCTGGTTGTTGGGGAGCTGCGGAAAGCGGGCGCCGAGATCGTGTGTCTCGCGGGGTTCATGCGCCTGCTCTCGCCGTATTTTGTGGGCGCGTTTCCGCAGCGCATTCTGAATATTCACCCCTCGCTTCTGCCGTCGTTTCCCGGCCTCGAAGCGCAGCGGCAGGCGCTCGAATACGGCGTGAAATTCAGCGGCTGCACCGTGCATTTCGTGGACGAGACCCTGGATGCGGGGCCGATCCTGGCGCAGGCCATCGTGCCGGTGAGGGATGAGGATACGGATGAAACGCTGTCGGCGCGCATCCTCGCCGAGGAGCACCGCATTTACACGGAAGCCGTCCGCCTGGTGCTTTCCGGCCAATATCGCATCGAGGGCCGGCGCGTGATTGCGCTCCGGAACCCGTCATGACAACGAATCCTAAATTCAAGCCCGTCGACGAGCAGCTGACCTATCTGCGCAAGGGCGCGGCGGAAATTATTCGCGAGGAAGATTTGCGCGCGAAGCTCGAAGCTTCGCTCAAGACAGGAAAACCGCTGCGCATCAAGCTGGGCGTGGACCCGACGGCGCCCGACCTGCACCTCGGCCACACGGTCGTCTTGCGCAAGCTGAAACATTTCCAGGATTTGGGCCACACCGCGATTTTTCTGGTTGGCGATTTCACAGCGATGGTCGGCGATCCCACCGGCCAATCCGAGACGCGCCCGCCATTGACGCACGAGCAAGTGGAAGCGAACGCCAAGACCTACCTCGAGCAGGTCTACAAAATCCTGAACCGCGAAAACACCGAAGTCCGCTACAACAGCGAGTGGCTTGGAAAACTATCGGGACACGATATGATTCGCCTGTGCGCGCACTATCGCCTGGCGCGCATGCTCGAGCGCGAGGATTTTCGCTCGCGCCTTCAGGGCAACCTGCCTATCTCCATTCACGAGCTGCTTTACCCGCTCTTGCAGGCCTACGATTCCGTCGCGCTTGAAGCCGACGTCGAGCTGGGCGCCACCGAGCAAAAATTCAACCTGCTGGTGGGCCGAGAGATTCAACATGCGTACGGACAGCCGTCCCAGGTGGCGTTAACAATGCCGATCCTCGTGGGCCTCGACGGCCAGCGCAAAATGTCGAAATCGCTCGGCAATTACGTGGGCATCAGCGAAGCGCCTTCGGACATGTTCGGCAAGCTGATGTCGATATCTGACAGCCTAATGTGGTCGTATATGACCCTTTTGACCGATTACATTGTGGAACCGCTGATGAAGGACGTTCAATCGGGCGAACGAAATCCTTTTGATATAAAGATCGACATGGGTTCCAGGATCGTGGCTGATTTCCATGGAAAGGACGCCGCACATGAGGCTGCGATGGAGTTTCGCAATACTTTTAGAAAACGTCAGCAACCGACCGAGGCGCCTGCTCACACAATTCCGCGGGGGCCAGCGAAGCGCGTCACAATTTTGCTGACGGAATTAGGACTGGTGCCGTCACGCAGCGAGGCCGATCGACTGGTGAAGCAGGGCGGCGTGGAAATAGATGGCGAGCGCGTTATCGATGTAAAGATGGAAATCGACCTATCGGAACCGCGCCAGCTGTTTTTGCGCGCAGGGAAGAAGAAATTTCTGCGCATTGTCGTGGAATGACCGCCCTTGAATCGCTAAGTAGCCAATCAGTCTTTGCATGCCACTAATTATCTTTCGGCGCTGAAAGCGCCGGTGGATCATAGCCCGGGGCAACGCCCCGGGTTGGGCGATACGACTCGTGGGCGCCCTGAAGGGGCGCCGGGATTTTCCGATGCCGCAATCCCTTGCGAGAAATCTCATTCATCTCGTATTTAGCACAAAAAATCGCGAGCCGGTCTTGACCGAAGCCGTTTGCATTCCGTTATGCGCGTATGCTTCCGCGGTCCTGCGGGAACTCGACTCCCACGTAATTGCGATGAACGCGTGGCGCGACCATGTCCATATTTTGCTCACCCTGAGCAAAAATCATTCCCTCGCGGAGGTCGTAATGGAGGCGAAACGGGCGACCTCCAAATGGATCAAGACACAAGGAACGGGATTTGCAAAATTTCATTGGCAAAGCGGACATGGAGCGTTCTCCATTGGCCAATCGGGCGTGGAGGAAGTGAAAGCGTATATTGCCAATCAAGCTGAACACCACCGCGTCAAGAGTTTCGAGGAAGAATTTCGGTCATTCTTGAAGCGGTACGAGATCGAATTTGATGAGCGTTACGTTTGGGATTGAACGTAATTCCGTGTTCCGGATGGAAGGAATCCCTCCGCCCTTTCAGGGCGGCTTGGTTCGTTGGACACCTACCCTGGGCGTTGCCCTGGGCTAATCACCTCCGCGCCGTTGGCGCGAAACCGAAGGCCCGAAGGAACCGAAAAAAAATAATTGGAAAAATGATCGGATGAAAGGGCGCTTGCCATGCGCGGCGGAACAGAACAAAATGGGCGCGTCCAGCAGGGAGCGTATGGAATGGCGAATCGCGTGAAAGTGGAGATTTACGGGCAGACTTACACCTTGGGCGGAGATCTGGACGAAGCCTACGTGCAGAAACTGGCGCGCTACGTGGATGAAAAAATGATCGCGGCCGCTGCGGCAGCTCAAACGGTGGACTCCGTCCGCGTCGCCGTCCTCGCGGCCATGGCGATTGCTGACGAGCTGCATTCGCGCCAGTTGGAAACCGGCCATCGCGACGAAGCGCTGCGCGAGCGCGCCCAACAGTGCCTGACCATTTTGGAACACGCCCTGAAACAGACGGCGTAGGACGGGCTTCAGCCTGTCGGGTTTCGTTTCTTGCGGCAGGGTTGCTCGCACTAGAATCAAAACCGGCAGGCTGAAGCCCGCCCCACTTTGGGACGCCGGTGTTACCTTTCGGCGTGGCGCGGAGTACAACACTTTACCCGCGACGGACATCAGGGTACTATGGCCGTGGCTTTAGCGCCCTTGCCCAGATTTACCGGAATGACCGCACAGAAAACAATTCGCTTCCTCGGAATTACTCTCGCGCTCCTCGCGCTGATGGTTTTTGCCACCGGCGTCGTCAGCGATTGGAATCACCAAGGCCCGAGCGACGACGCGCATTGCCCGTATTGCCACTTGGGCCACCAGACGCCGGCGCAATTAGTCGTTGCGCCTGCGGTTTCCTTGCTGAAACCGGTTGCTTCCTTGGCGTTACCGGAAGACAGTATTCCGGCCACGGGGCCCGACTTCTCCCAAACCGCCCCGCGCGCGCCCCCTGTTTAAGCATCTCCTTGCTGGAATCCTCCGCCGATAGCCGGCTCCGCGAAGGGTAGCGCGGATGCCTTGAATTTCATTCTTCCCGGCATCTGCCCGATCAGCCCGCTGGGCTGCAACCAAAAGGAGACGCAATGATCCGCAATATTTCCAAGCCATTCCTCTTACTTCTGCTCTGCTTGTGTATTTGCGTACTTCCCGGTGTGGTTCGCGCGCAAAACTCGGCGTCGATTTCGGGAACGGTCACGGACCCGACCGGCGCCGTGATTCCGAAAGCGACGGTCGAGATTCACAATCCCGTCAGCGGTTACGATCGCACGGCAACCACGGATAACTCAGGAAATTTTAGCTTCGCAAATATCCCGTTCAACCCTTATCACCTGAGCGTCTCTTTGGCGGGCTTCAACACGTACACGCAAGATGTCACCGTGCAATCCCCCGTGCCAACCAATCTGAAAATCAGTTTGAGCCTCGCGGGGGCGACGAGCTCGGTAACCGTAGAAGCATCTTCGGAAGACCTGCTTGAAACGACGTCCACCGAGCACACGGACGTGGATCGCAATCTGTTCGAGCAGCTTCCGCTGGAGAGCGCGTCCTCGTCGATCAGCTCGCTGATCACGCTTTCCGCACCGGGAATCACGGCGGATTCAAACGGTTTGTTCCACGGTCTCGGCGATCACGCGGAAAATTCATTCTCGATCGACGGCCAGCCCATCACCGACCAGCAAAGCAAGGTCTTCTCCAATCAGATTCCCGAGGATTCCGTTCAATCCATGGAGGTGATCGAGGGAGCGCCGCCCGCGGAATTTGGCGGAAAGACCAGCGTGGTCATCAAAGTGACCACCCGCTCGGGCCTGGGCGTCACGCAGCCGACGGGCAGCGTGACCACATCCTACGGAAGCTTCGGCACCGCGGATACTTCCTTCGATATGGCTTTCGGGGGACCGAAGTGGGGCGAATATATCGCCGTGGGCGGGCTGAACACCGGCCGGTTCCTTGACGGTCCGGAATACACCACTCTGCACGACAAGGGTAATGAGGAGAATGTATTCGACCGCTTTGACTACAGGCTTTCCGACAAAGACACGGTCCAATTGAATTTGGAATTCACGCGTTCCTGGTTTCAAAATCCGAACACCTTGGACCAGCAACTTCAGGAGTGCACGGTTCTATCCACGCTATGCAGTGGCGGCCCTGGCTCCGCGTATGTCCCAGGCTCCGTCGTGCTCAATCCGATCACCCTCGCTCCTCTGGGGCCGACCGATCAGCGCTCGCAAATCAGGACCTTTAACATTGCGCCGACCTGGATCCGCTTGGTGAGTTCGAGCGCCGTGCTCACTGTTGGCGCTTACGTGCGGCACGACCAATATAACTATTATCCCAGCAACGATCCTTTCTCGGACCTGGGACCGCTTCAGGACGAAACTGTTTCCCAGCTCAGATTCCTGACCAATGCGGGCATTCACTCCGACATTTCCTACGTGAAAGGCGTCAACAACATCAAAGTGGGAGGCGTGTTCGAACACACTTTCCTTACCGAAGATGACGGTTTTGGAATTGTGAATCCCGGCTTACTGGCAGGCTGCACCAGCGCCGCGTGCGCGGCTCTTGCGCCCTACAACTTGACGAACCCCACAACGGACCCAACCATGTCCCTTTACCCTTATCACGGACACACGGACGTGAAGGAGATCGCGCTCTATGCGCAGGACACGATCACCAAAGGGGCTTGGTCTGTTAATCTGGGGCTTCGCGGCGATTTCTATAACGGCCTACAAGCCAATTCCAAACAGGCCGAGCCTCGCGCCGGCATCGCCTATAACGTCAAAAAAACAGGCACGGTGCTCCGCATTTCCTACGCTCGCACCATGGAAAGCCCGTTCAATGAGAACCTGGTCCTTTCCGGCACCGGATGCACCAACCCTGTTGTGAACGCGATCATGACCCTCGCGCAAGGATTCGCTTGCACCACCTCGCCGCTGACTCCGGGCTTTCGCAACGAATTTCACGCCGGCCTGCAAGAAGCGTTTGGGAGACATTTCGTCCTGAGCGGCGAGTACATCTGGAAATACACGCACAATGCGTATGACTTCAACGTGTTCGGTACCAGCCCCATTACCCTCCCCATCGAATGGTATAACTCCAAGATCCCGGGCTTTGCCGTTCGCGGAAGCATGCCCGAGTATCACGGCTTGACCGCGTTTATCGTCCTGTCCCACGTCGCCGCGCGATTCTTCCCGCCAACCGTCAGTGGAATCGCCCCCCCGGCGCCGCCAGGCGTATTCCGAATCGACCACGACGAGGTTTTCAACCAAACCACGCACCTCCAGTACCAGCCATTGAAGAAGGCCCCGTGGCTCGGCTTCAACTGGAGATACGACAGCGGGCAGGTGGCCGGCGCCACGCCTTGCCTGGCGGCTACGGCAACGTGCGCATTTTCGACGTCGGCCGCCGACGGAGGATCACCCCTGCCCGGCATCAACACTCCGCCGGGTGACATAGCCATGGTGGACCCAATTTCTGGATTGCTATTCACGGCCGATCAGGAGTACGAAGCCGGGCTCACCTGCAACGGAGTGGGCGCAACCCCGACAAGGCCCTTGCCCCTATTCTGCCCCGCGTCCGAATTCGCCTCCACTCTGGTGAAAATACCGGCGGCGGGGACCGAGAATGACGACCACAACCCGCAGCGAATCCAGCCGCGCAACCTCTTCGATCTCGCCGTGGGCCAGGACAACCTCTTTCACGGAGACCGCTACAAGTGGAACCTCCGCTTTACGGTCGTCAACCTGACCAACAAAGTGGCGCTGTATAACTTTCTCTCCACCTTCAGCGGCACGCACTACGTGACGCCGCGGACCGAGACGGCGGAACTGAGTTTCCATTTCTAAGGTGCGCCCGATCAGCCACGGGCGGTCTCTTCTACCGGGACCGCCCAGGCACAAACCTATCGGAGCGTCGCGCTCCCTGCATTCCAGGTTGGCCCACGAAGGTACGCAACATGTGGCCCCCGCAATTTCTCCCTGCAGTTCTGGCACCTTATCGATCCGGCTTTGCTAGAATGAAGCCTGGAGTTGGCCTGCAACGCAGGTGCTGGACGCGACGATCTTTTGAACCAATACTGAACCTCCGGGTGCCCGAGTCAGACGGCCCGTGTGCATGGCCCGCTGCGGATTTCGGTTCGCGGCGGGAAAGCCTAAAGGCCGGCGCAGGGCGCCCACTTTTTACAGGTGGTTCAGGATCGAGCTCCACACGGCGAAGTGGACCACTCCTTTTTTTATGCAATCGCGCGTTCCCTGATAGGGTATCGTTCGGTAGGCTTGAGATGGTGCAGAAAAATTGATCATTTCTGTCATTCCGAGCGAAGCGAGGAATCTCTCTGAGGGTTACGCCGATGAAAAGAAAGAGAGATTCCTCGCTTCGCTCGGAATGACAAAATCGCGGGGGGATTTTTTCCGCGGATTGTTAAACGCGGGAATGGCGCCGCGCCCGGCAAAGAGAGCAAATGAAAATTCTGTTCATTGGCGACATCGTAGGTTCGCCGGGCCGTGAAATTGTGGCGGACCGGCTGGCCGACATCGTGCAATCTCGCCAAATCGATTTGGTGATCGCCAACGGCGAGAACTCCGCCGCGGGATTCGGCATCACGCCGCGGATTGCGGAAGAATTATTCGCGGCGGGCGTCGAGGTTTTGACCGGCGGAAATCACATCTGGGACCGCAAAGAGATTCTCGAATACATCCCGCAGCATCCTCGCTTAGTACGGCCGGCGAATTTCCCAGAAGGCAATCCCGGCTCGGGCCTTTACGTCGGCACGGCGCGCAGCGGCGTGCCTTACGCTGTGCTGGATTTGCAGGGGCGCGTCTTCATGGCGTCAAACGATTGTCCCTTCCGTGCAGCCGATCGGGAGCTTGCCCGCATCCCACCGGAAGTCCGCGTGATCTTCGTGGACATTCACGCGGAAACGACCAGCGAAAAGGAAGCCATGGGGTGGTATCTGGATGGACGCGTGTCCGCCGTGATCGGCACACATACGCACGTGGCCACGGCCGACGAGCACGTGCTGCCGCGCGGAACTGCTTTCCAGACTGATGTAGGAATGACGGGCCCTCATAGCGGCGTGATAGGAATGGATAAGACCGCGATCTTGCGCAAATTTCTAGACGGGCAGCCGGCGCGGTTCGAGGTGGCCACTGGTGACATCCAGATGAATACCGTTTTGATAGACGTGGACGAGACCACCGGCCGCGCACGCGGAATCGAGCGCCTGCGCTTTCGCACCGGCTGAGGCGAATCGATCATGCACCGTTCACGAAGGACGTTCCCGGTGAACCGTCAAAATTCTGCCTGCGTCGCCGCCGCCCTGTTGGCTTTGCTGGCAGCGCTTCTACCTTTTCCTGCTCGCGCGCAGGAACCCAACCAATTTGAAAGTGACTTGATGGCCAAGCACCACCTTTATCGCGACATTGGTCCCGGTTTTCGCGAAATTCACCGCGGTCCGAATGGAAATTATTATGTGCTTACCGCGCCCGCCGAGGCCGTGCAGATTTACGATCCGTCGGGGAAGCGCGTCGGCCAGGTTCCCAGCCAATCCGCGGCGGCGGCCAAAGGAGCTGCGCTGGTGTACGGCGAATCTTTCGATGTGGATCGGGATGGCCGCGTGGTCGTGTGCGATCGAGGCGCGAGTGCCGTAAAGATTTATTCGCCGAGTGGAGCGCTGGCCGCCTCGATTTCGATGCCGGCGCCTGTTTCCGTCGTGTTTCTTCCTGGCGGTGAATTCCTGGTGGCCAGTCCGGAGAGTAACCATTTGGTTACCGCCTACGACCTGGCAGGAAAAGTGGTCCGCGATTACGGTGACCGCGAAGAGATCGCCGACCGCTCCGACGTAAACACGCAGGTGAATTTCGGCCGCCTCTCGGTGGACGAGATGGGCAATAATTATTTTGCGTTCGATTATTTGCCCGAGCCAACCGTGCGAAAATTCGACCGCGTCGGCTATCTGGCCCTGGAAATTTCGCTGAAAACGCTGGAATTTGAGCCTGCCGCGCAGGCCGCTCGCAAGGCCATTGCGCGGACGGAAGACTCGGAAAGAATGGTCCCTTCCCTGCACCGCATCATTAGCGCCGTCGGGGTGGACCCTCAAACACAGGAGGTTTGGATCGCCATTGGCACCTTGTTAATGCGCTTCGATAAGGATGGACAGCGACTCTCGAGTTTCCGGACCTATTTGCCCAGCGGGGCGCGTCTGGAAGCGTCCCAGATCCTGGTGGAACCCGGCCGTTTGGTGATCGGAGGCGACCCTCAGGGAATCTACGAATTTCCAAAGCCGGAAAAGCTTCCGCGATAAATATTACCGCATCGTAATCTTCGATTCTTCCGCGATTCGCCTCATTCCAATACCCTGTAGACCGTGGCGGGGTGACACTGTATATGTCAACGTCGCGAAAATCCACCGGCGCCTCCACTATTGTCACGCAAGTGGTTTGATATCTGCGAGATAGGCTATTGTGGAAAAGCTGTGAATCTTCTGTGGGAGGTCCGCCGGGAGTTTTAAAATTTCCACTTGCCGCGCGGCGTGCGTGCTGCGAGAATCCACGCTCGTCTTAGGCACACCAGTCACGCAACTGGCACCCCTGTGGACGCCGTGACTCGAACAAGAAGTAACCGCACCGAGTGGCGGACCCATTTTGGGTCTATCGGGCGAAGGGAAGAAGGTCGCGGAGTCAACCCAGATACTGACTGCAACTGCAAGAAGTTCTTGCGGGTGTGATTTTCCACAGTATTTCCACAGTTGTGGAAATAGCTGGCGGGGGCTCTTTTTGCTTTCTTGAGGGTTTCAACGGAATGAATTCCTGGGAAAAAATATTGCAGCATATGGAACGGCGGGTCAACCCGCATAGTTTCGCTACGTGGTTTCGGCCCACTCGACAGGAAGGAACGGAGAACGGCAAACTCCTGGTTCGCGTCCCTTCCCGGATTTTCCGTAAGCGGCTGACGGAAACCTACGGTGAACTGCTCCAGGCCGTGCTGGCCGAAGTGGGCATGAGCGATACGCATCTGGAATTCATGTGCACGGAAAACGAACCCGCGCCGGCGGGAAATCCCTTGAAGCAAACGCGCATGGATTTCGATTCCGTGGATCATCAACTGAATCCCCGCTACCAATTTGAGTCTTTCGTCGTGGGCGCATCGAACCAATTCGCGCACGCGGCCGCCCAGGCGGTCGCCGAGCAGCCCTCGAAGGCCTACAATCCGCTATTTCTGTATGGCGGCGTGGGGATGGGTAAGACGCACTTGATGCAGGCGGTTGGGCACCTGATCAAGAAGCGCAATCCGGCGTCCCGGCTCACCTATATCAGCGCGGAGAAATTCACCAACGAAGTGATCAATTCGCTGCGCTTCGATCGCATGATCGGATTTCGCGACCGATTCCGTTCCGTCGACGTTCTCCTCGTGGACGATATCCAGTTCATCGCAGGAAAAGAGCGCACGCAGGAAGAGTTCTTCCACACCTTCAACGCGCTCTACGATTTGCAGCGGCAGATCGTCATCAGTTCCGATTGCCCGCCGAAGGAAATTTCGGCCATCGAAGAGCGCCTGCGCTCGCGCTTCGAGTGGGGACTGATCGCGGACATTCAGCCGCCCGACCTCGAAACCAAAATCGCCATTTTGCAGAAAAAAGCGGAAAACGAACGCGTCATGATTCCCGACGACGTGGCCGAATACATCGCTCGCGCGATCAAGTCAAACGTGCGGGAGCTGGAAGGGGCGCTGACGCGCCTCATCGCCTACGCGTCGCTCACCGGCTCCATCTTGAATCTGGTGACGGCGCAGCAGGTCTTGCGCAACATCATCGCCACGCAGGAAAAACGCATCACCATCGACCTGATCCAGAAAAAAGTCGGCGAGCAGTTTGGCCTGCGCGAGGCGGACTTGAAAGTCCGCTCGAACACCAAAGCGATCGCGTTCCCGCGCCAGGTCGCCATGTACCTAGTGAAACAGCTTACCTCGGCGTCGCTTCCCGAAATCGGCCGCCAGTTCGGCGGCAAGCACCACACTACGGTCCTGCACTCGATCAACAAAATCGATGCGCTGCGGCGCAGTGACAAGGATTTGAATCGGACGATCAACAAGTTGATGGATTCGTTCGGATAAGCCAAACTCTCTCCCGATTGCCACATTTGTCCAACCGCTCCGATTTGTTCGGGGCGGTTTTTTGTAGGACGGGCTTCAGCCTGTCTGGTTTTCAATTGGATACCCACCAAATTCAAAAGCGACAGGCTGAAGCCCGTCCTACTCGCGTGTTGAAATCCTGCGCATAAACCTGTGGAACGCCTGCGGCGGCTGAGGAAAAAGTTGTGCGCGTCTTGGCCTCCGCACCGGTTCGAGACGAATTATCCTCTCAATCCTGAATTTGCATGCTTGCGGATGCACAGGCGAAACGCATCCCCGCCCGTCTTTACGCGCGTTATCCTCATTTCCACAGCGACGGCTACTACTACGGTCTTTATACATACTTTAAAACAGGGTACAGTAGCCTTTCGCACTAGCAGTGTTGTGCGCGCCTTCCAGCGGAGGAAATCCAGAGATGGAATTCAGTGTGAAGAAGTTTGACCTGCTCCAGGAGCTCAGCCTGACGCAGGGGGTCGTCGAGCGGAAAACCACGATTCCGATCCTCGGCAATATCCTATGCGAAGCCTCGGGCAATCACGTCACGCTGACGGCTACCGATCTCGAGCTTTCCATCCGCACCTCCTGCGAAGCCAAGGTGAAAAAAGAAGGCGCCGGAACCATTCCCGCGAAAAAACTCCTCGAGCTCGTGCGCCTCTTGCCCGACGGCGAAATTCGCTTCAAGCTGCTCGAAAATCATTGGGTGCAGATTCTCGCCGATAGAAAAACCTACAAAATGGTCGGCATGGCCAAGGATAATTTTCCGGCGATTCCTACCTTCCCGCATCCCATCGCCAAAATTCCCGCGAAAATATTATCGTCGCTGATCGCCCGGACGGCCTTCGCGATATCGAACGAAGAATCCCGCTACACGCTGAACGGCGCGCTCTTACTGCTGAAGCCCGACATGGTCACCATGGTCGCCACCGACGGCCACCGCCTGGCCGTGGCAGAGATCGATCACAAATTCGAGGGCTTGACCCGCGAAGTCCGTCCACTCGTCCCGAAGAAAGCGCTGGCGGAAGTGCTGCGTCTGGCGAGCGAAGCGGGCGAGGACGCCGAAATCGAATTCGCCCTCGACGAGAGCCATCTTTTCTTCCGCGCCGGGGAACGCCTGCTCATTTCGCGAATGCTCACCGGCCAATTCCCGAATTACGAAGCCGTCCTGCCGCGGGACAACAACCGCAAAGTGGTAATCGAGCGCGGCGAATTGAGCGATGCCGTCAAGCGCGTCGCCCAGCTTGCCGACACGCGCTCCCACGCGGTAAAGCTTTCCGTTTCCAAAGAAGGCATTGAGATTTCCGCTTCCAGCCCCGAATACGGCGAAGCAAAAGAAACCATCGAAAAAGAATTCACGGGCGAGCCTCTCGCCATCGGCTTCAACGCCCAGTACATGATCGATTTCCTGGCCGCAGCTCCCGAAGGCCCCATCAGCCTCGAACTAAAAGACGAACAATCCGCCGGACAAATGCGCCCCCTAGCCGATGAGGCCTACCGCTACCGCTATGTGATCATGCCAATGCGGATTTGAGGCGCGAGCCTTCCTAAGTTTGCATTTTCCGAGATTGGTCAAGTAGGCTTGCAGCCTGTGGCTCTGTTGCTCGACACCATTTTATGAAATTTGCCCTGCCGACTGAGAGTCTTGATAACTACAAAAGTGCTTCGCAGCGTGCCCGCGTGGCAACTGAGAGTTGGGGCTTGAATAACTTATACTGCCCCAATTGCACCTCAGATCATTTGAAACGAACTCCACACAATACGCCAGTCGTAGATTTTGCCTGCCCCAGTTGCAATTCCGAATTTCAAATGAAAAGCCAAAGCCGCCCACTTTCACGCCGACTCGCCGATGCGGCTTATGACAGCATGAGGCTGGCAATCACCACGAACAGAACTCCGAATCTCTTTGTTCTCAACTATGATCGAGAACGGTGGCACATCCAAGATTTGATCTTAATTCCCCGTTTCGCCTTCTCTCTTTCTGCCCTTGAGTGCAGGAAGCCGCTGGGCCCCAGAGCGCGTCGCGCTGGATGGGTGGGTTGCAATATCCTACTGGACCAGATTCCACTCGACGCGAAGATTTCCATAGTCGCGCGCGGCCACGCAATGGACGAATCTGATGTGCGTCAACAATACGTTCGTCTGCGTCCTCTTGAAGAACTGGCAATTGAGAAACGCGGTTGGAGCCTGGACGTATTAAAAGTGGTTCGAGCGATTGGCAAGAAGGAATTTTCGCTGACGGAAGTTTACGCGTCGGAGGATTCTCTCGGCCAAGTTCACCCCCGCAACCGTCACTTGCGAGACAAAATTAGACAGCAACTTCAAGTTCTCCGCGACATTGGTTTGCTTGAATTCTTGGGGCGAGGACGTTATCGAACTCTTTGAAAGGGTAAATGAGGAGTTTGCAGATTATTTTCCACGAGTGGGAGATTAAGAGATGAAAACTATCCTGGTTGTCGTGCGTGGTGGAGTGGCATACGTTGTTGAAGAAACAGTGCCGACAGGAATTGCAGTTGAAGTCATTGATTTCGACAACCTTCAGGATGTCGTGGATTTAGATGATCCGACAGCGCCAGAATTTTCGAAGACTGCAAGGGATTACATCGAGCGAACGGACAAGGAAGTGGCTACAAGGCTTGCATCACGGTCCTAGAAAAGCTCTCCGCAGAAGACCGCTCGTGGATAATGTTTCCCAAGCGAGAGCGTTCCATGGTTTGTCGACAAACTCCTCCTAAATTACTGATACTAAATAACTAAAGTCGCCGCAATTCGTGGTTTTGACTTGAGAAAAACTGTCTGTCAGGGTAGAATATCTGAGGTCAGACGATTCTATGTTTTCCTCCAGTACGGCACGTCGGCCAGGCTGGCAGCGCCCCTGAAATGCATGCCCGCGCCAGAGCATGCGGTACGCTGAATAGCCTGGAGGAAAGTAGTCTTCGCCGCGTCCGCTTCCGCGCGATCGGAAACCGGACGGGATGGAGCAAGAGAACCCTTCGAGCCCCGGCAGCGAGCAATGGCCGAGGGCCACAGGGTAAGGCGGCGGTCGAATCGATCGTTGGGGGCATTTCGTTTTTTTGCGCTGCGCGCTTTGCCCTTGCGGGGGTGAACGCGAAGCGTGAAGCCCGCCAGCAAAAATGACAACGCCTTTCCCCTCAAATCCGCAGGAGCACGCACAACATGGCTGAAAAAGCACCGGCAATTGGCAATGAAACCGAACACCGCTATGACGCGGCGTCGATCAAAGTGCTGGGCGGCATTGAGGCCGTAAGAAAACGTCCAGCGATGTACATCGGCTCGACGGGCGAGATGGGGCTGCATCACCTCGTCTGGGAAGTGGTCGACAACTCGGTTGACGAAGCCCTCGCGGGATTTTGCGACGAAATTAACGTGGTGGTGCACGAGGACAACAGCGTCACGGTGACAGACAACGGGCGCGGCATTCCCGTGGACATGCACGCCACGGAAAAAAGGGCCGCGGCGGAAGTCGTGATGACCGTGCTGCACGCGGGCGGAAAATTCGACAGCGATACTTACAAAGTTTCGGGCGGGCTGCACGGCGTCGGCGTTTCCGTGGTGAACGCGCTTTCCGACTGGCTCGAGCTGGAAATCTGGCGCGACGGCGAAGTGTGGGAGCAATCCTACAACGCGGGAAAACCAAAGGCCAAGCTGCGGGCGACCGGGAAAACGCGCAAGACCGGCACGAAAATTACATTCCATCCCGATCCCGAGATTTTTGAAAATCACAAGTACAGCTACGACATTCTGGCGCAGCGGCTGCGCGAGCTGGCCTTCCTGAACAAGGGATTGAAAATCACGCTGACCGATGAGCGCAGCGACAAAACTGCTGAGTTTCGTTTCTCCGGTGGCATCGCCGAATTTGTGAAGCACCTGAACAAAGGCAAGCAGGTGCTCCACGATTCTCCCATCTACATGGAGGGCAAGAAAGACACGGTCGAAATCGAAATCGCGCTGCAATATAACGACAGCTACACGGAAAATGTTTTTGCGTTCGCCAATACGATCAACACGGTGGACGGCGGGACGCACCTTTCCGGCTTTCGCTCGGCGCTGACGCGCACCATCAACAATTTCGCATCGTCCTCGAACATGCTGAAGGAGCAGAAGGACGAAGTTTCCATCACCGGGGATGATGTGCGCGAAGGACTGGTCGCCGTCGTTTCCGTGAAATTGCCGCAACCCCAATTCGAGGGCCAGACCAAGGGAAAACTCAACAGCGATATCAAGGGGCCGGTCGAGCAACTGATCAACGAGCGGCTGGGGGAATACTTTGACAAGCACACGACCGTGGCGCGGCGCATCGTGGGGAAATGCATCGACGCGGCGCGAGCGCGCGAAGCCGCCCGCAAGGCGCGCGAGCTGACGCGGCGCAAATCCGCCATGGATTCGGGCGGCCTGCCGGGAAAACTGGCCGATTGCCAGGAGCGCGATCCGGCGCGATGCGAGCTATTCATCGTCGAGGGCGAATCGGCGGGCGGCTCGGCCAAGGGCGGGCGCGACCGGAAATACCAGGCCATCCTGCCGCTGAAAGGAAAAATCCTCAACGTCGAAAAAGCGCGCTACGACAAGATGCTGGGCCACGAGGAAATTCGTGCCATCATCACGGCGCTCGGCGCGGGCATCGGCAAGGACGACTTCGACATCGCCAAGCTGCGCTATCACAAAATTATCCTGATGACCGACGCGGACGTGGACGGCAGCCACATTCGCACGCTGCTGCTCACCTTCTTCTTCCGCCACATGACCGAGCTGATCAAGCGCGAGCACATCTACATCGCGCAGCCGCCGCTCTACCGCATCAAGCGCGGCAAGATGGATCGTTACATCCGCGACGAGGACGAATTCAACCACGAGCTGATGTCCCGCGCCACCGAAGATCACACCGTGAAACCCAAGGAAGGCGGCGCAATCCAGGGCGCGGCGCTCACAAAATTTCTGCTGAACGTGCAGGAGTACGTTTCGGCGTCGGCCAAGATGGCGCGCAAGCTGCGCGAGCCGCTGCTGGTGGATTTGCTGGCCGCGAGCGACTTCGAGAAAAAGACCGATTTCGAGGACAAGAAGGCGCTCGAGAAACTCTCGAAAGCCATCGACAAAGCGAAGCTCGACATCGACCCGAAGATCGTCTACGACGAAGAGCACAGCCTCTACGATTTGCTAATCCCGGGCAATGCGGCGCGTCCCGGAGACAGAAAAATCAATTGGGCATTCGCTTCGACGCCGGAGTACAAGCGCTTGCGCTCCTCGGCGAAACTGATCGGCGAATTCGATCATCCTCCCTTCACCGTGACGCGCAACGGCGACAAGGAAATGAAGGAAAATGCGTCGGACGTACTCAATTACATCCTCGAAGACGCGAAAAAAGATTTCACGATCACACGGTTCAAGGGCCTCGGCGAAATGAATCCCGAGCAGCTCTGGGAAACGACGATGAACGCCGAAACGCGCACGCTGCTCAAAGTGCGTCTCGACGACGCCACAGCCGCCGAGGAAATTTTCTCGACGCTGATGGGGGAAAACGTGGAGAGCCGCCGCAAATTCATCGAGGAAAATGCTCTGGAAGTCGTTAATTTGGATATTTAGAGGGCATTGCCAGTCTTCGCATGAGGGTTCAGCACGTAATGCACAAAGTTTTGTAGGGCACGGCTTCAGCCGTGCCGTCAGAGCGTGGGTGGTGAAGGGCTTTAGCCCCTGGCGGTGCGAGAGTGGCGAAAATTGTACGCCGCGTCCGGCAAGCCGGTGTCTACTTTGTGACGACGGACACCTGGGAACGACACGCGCTCTTCATCAACACCGTCTTAGCCGGCATCGTGGTGGAGCAGATCGTTTCGTGCCGTGATCGTGGATTTTACAAGTTGCACGCGTTCGCGCTGATGCCCGAGCACTTACACATGCTGCTTACGCCGGGAGACGAGACAACGATTGAAAAAGAGGTGCAAATGATTAAAGGCGGTTCGGCCCACCAGATCGGAATCGAGAGGCCGCAGCCCTTCCCAGTCTGGCATCGCAGCTTCCATGATCGGTGGATCAGGGACGCGGAGCAATTCTGGAATGCGAAATCGTATATCGAGCAGAATCCTGTGACGGCAAAACTAGTGGAAGCGGCAGAGCAATACGCTTGGTCTTCGGCGAACGGGAAAGTCGTGTTGGATCCTAGCCGCTACGAAAGCGCCAGCGGCTAAAGCCTTAGGAAAGGTTCAGCATACGGCACGGCTGAAGCCGTGCCCTACAAAGCTTGTCCCGGCCTGAAGCTTGTTTTGGTTTGAAGCTTGTCCTGGTTTGAATTCGTGGTGTCTTGCTGGGGGAAATGTTCTACCAATTAAGCTGGACAACTTTGCCCGGGTTGCGCGGGCTTTCGTGTTCGGAATTTCGCGCGATGCCGACGGCGGCGCCGGATGCAGTGCGCGGCGTGGCCGTAGAGTGCGCGAACGAGGCCGAGCGAGACGCATTGCTGGTGGAGTTGGAAGCGCATTTCGGGCCGCAGCGCTTCTTGAATACGGCAGCAGCATTTGACGCCGTGAAAGATTACATCGCCTTGCGGGTGACGGGGCGATAGCCGACAACTGAGGATGAATCGATGGCGGACGAACCGAAACAGCCACACATGATTCCGGTCGAAATTGAGGCCGAGATGAAGAAGTCGTACCTCGATTACGCGATGAGCGTGATCGTGGCGCGGGCGATTCCCGACGTGCGCGACGGATTGAAGCCCGTGCAGCGGCGCATCCTGGTGGCGATGAACGATCTGGGGCTGGCGTCGAATCGCGGCTACCGCAAGTGCGCGAAAATTTGCGGCGATACCTCGGGGAATTACCACCCGCACGGCGAGGCGGTGATTTATCCGACGCTCGTCCGCCTGGCGCAATCCTTCAACATGCGCTACCCGCTGATCGACGGGCAGGGGAACTACGGCTCGGTGGACGGCGATCCACCGGCGGCGATGCGGTACACCGAAGCGCGCCTGGCGAAAATTACCGAGGAAATGCTCGCCGATCTCGAAAAAGAGACGGTGGATTTCATCCCGAATTTCGATCAGACGCGCGAAGAGCCCGTGGTGCTGCCGTCCAAGGTTCCGAATCTGTTGGTCAACGGCGCGAGCGGCATCGCCGTCGGCATGGCGACGAACATTCCTCCACACAACCTGGGCGAAATCATCGATGCCACGGTGATGCTGATCGACAAGCCGGACACGCCGCTTAAGGAAATCATGAAAGTAGTGCCGGGGCCGGATTTCCCAACCGGCGGATACATTTCTGGCGCCGAAGGCATCCTTAACGCGTACCGAACCGGGCGCGGCAGCTTCACCATGCGCGCCAAGGCCGCGATTGAAAGCGTGGGCAAGGACCGCGAAAACATCATCATCACCGAAATTCCCTACCAGGTAAACAAGTCGCGCCTGATCGAGCGCATCGCCGAACTCGTGCAGACGAAAAAAATCGAAGGCATCTCCGACGTGCGGGACGAATCGGACCGCGAAGGCATGCGCGTGGTCATCGAGGTGAAGCGCGGCGAAGAGACCAAGCTGATTCTGAACCACCTGTACAAGCTCACGCAGATGCAGGAATCGTTCGGCATGATTCTGCTGTCGATCGTGGGCGGGCAGCCGCGCGAGCTGGGGCTCGTGCCGATGCTGAAGCTGTTCATCGACCACCGAGTCGAGGTGGTACGGCGGCGCACGCAATTCGAGCTGCGCAAGGCCGAAGCTCGCGAACACATTCTCATCGGATACCATATCTCGCTGGATCACGTCGATGACGTCATCAAAATTATCAGAGGATCTTCCAGCCGGGCGAACGCGCGCGAGAATTTGCACGATTTTTTTGAAAATAAGGAAGTCAAGATCCTGACCGCCGGCAATCGAACAGAGACTCTCAAAGGCATCAAGCTCGACCGCAAGAAATACGGCCTTCTCGATGTCGGCTTCGGCGCCGCGCAAGCCGGTGCCGGAATTGGGTTGAGCTACCCTCAGATCGACGCCATCCTGGAATTGCAGTTGCATAGGCTGACGCGGCTTTCCGTCGACGAAATCCTGAAGGAGTTGGCGGAGATTCGCGCGCTGATCGCCGAGCTGAAGGAAATTCTGGCCAGCGAGAAGAAACTGAAGACCGTGATCGTGAAGGAGCTCCGCGAAATCCAGAAGGAATTCGCGGACCCGCGGCGCACGGAGATCGTCGAAAACGTCGAGGAGATCAAGCTCGAGGACTTGATCGCCGACGTGGACATGGCCATCACCGTGAGCCACGCGGGCTACATCAAGCGCACGCCGGTGGACGTGTATCGCCACCAATCGCGCGGCGGCAAGGGGCGCATCGGCGCGAAAACGCGCGACGAGGATTTCGTCGAGTACCTGTTCGTGGCCTCGGCCCACAGCTACATCCTGCTCTTCAGCTCGAAGGGCCGTGTGTACTGGCTCAAGGTGTATGAAATTCCCGAGGCTGCGGCGGCCACACGCGGCAAGGCGATTTCCAACCTGGTGAAATTTCAGGAGGATGAGCACCTCACCGCCGTCGTCGCGGCGCGCAACCTCGAGGAGGAAGGCACATTCCTCTTTTTCGCCACGCGCAACGGCACGGTGAAGAAAACCACGCTCAACGAATTCTCGAATCCGCGCTCGACCGGAATCATCGCCATCAATCTCGACCAGGACGACGAGCTCATCGGCGCCCACCTCACCGACGGCAAGCAGATGATTTTCCTCGCCAGCCATGACGGCCAGGCCATCCTGTTCCGCGAAACCGAGGTGCGCTCGATGGGCCGCAACGCCGGCGGCGTGAACGGCATGGACCTCGCCAAGGGCGATTACCTCGTGGGCATGGAACCCGTGCAACCCGATTTCGAAATCATCAAGAAGGAAGCGAAGTCGGAGACGCAGAATCTCGATGAAATCGAGAACGAGGCGATCAAGGATTCCCTCACTTCGCTGATGCTGACGGTTTCCGAGAAAGGCTTCGGCAAACGCACGCCGCTCGCCGAGTACCGCATCACCTCGCGCGGCGGAAAAGGCGTCATCAACCTGAAATCCACCGACCGCAACGGCCCTGTGGTCGCGGCGCTGCAAGTGACCGAGGAATCCGATGTCATGATCATCACCGAATACGGCAAGGTGATCCGCGTCCACGCCAACGAGATCCGCGAAGCGGGCCGCTCGACGCAGGGCGTGCGCCTGCTGCGCCTCGAAGACGAGGACAAAATCGCCGCCGCCGCGTCCATCCGGGAAGAACCCGAAGTGGCCGAAGAAAAGAAGTAGTCCACGGCAATTGGAATCGCTCGGGACGGTTTGGATGAACGAGCAAGATCCAATCCGAAAAGAGCCGAAAGAGGGCCTGGGCGCCGCCGAGAAAAGTAGCGCCGGCGTCCCGCCGGCAGGTTTGTCGCGCGGCGGCGACGTTTCAATCCGCAACCGTGGACACCTGCCTCATTGGGAAGCTGCTGCGGCGACATACTTTGTTACATTCCGCCTTGCGGATTCTTTGCCGCACGAGGCTCTTCGGGAAATCCTATTTGCGCGCAAGGGCATCCCGGCGACCGCCGCGCAGATGGGCCGGACAATTTCCGAGGCCGAACGAAAACGGCTCTTGAAGCTGCACTCCCCCCGGATCGAACAATATCTTAATGCTGGCGCTGGCGCGTGTTTTCTTGGAAACGAAGATCTGGCCAAGGTGGTTGCCGATTCCTTAAGGCAATTCGACGGGGCAAGGTATCGATTGTTTGCCTGGTGCGTAATGCCGAATCACGTTCATGTTGTCTTCCAAGCGCTTGCCGGAAATAGCCTGGCCAGAATTCTTCATTCTTGGAAGTCATTTTCAGCGAAGCAAGCAAACCGAATCCTCCACCGATCCGCGGAATTCTGGCAGCGCGAATATTATGACCGCTTGGTGCGCGACACTTCGGAATTTCATCGCGCGTTGCAATATGTAGTCGATAACCCTAAGAGGGCTGGGCTTAAAGACTGGGCGTGGGTGTGGCCAAAGGAGGAGGTAGGTGTCGGCTTATTGCCAGCACATCAGTTTGCGCCAAAACCTGCCGGCGGGACGCCGGCGCTACGAAAACCGATCGTCGAAGAAAAATAGTAGTGGAACGCGGCACCATCAAAATAAAATGGCGGGCATGGACGGACGGATCGAACCCCTGCCACCGATATTTACTGCGCGCCTTTTTCCGAAGCTGGAAGGGAAGCTGATCGAGCTGCTGAACTCGCTCGCGGCGGAAGATTGGGAGAAGCAAACCCTTGCTCCCAAATGGCAAGTGAAGGATGTGGCGGCGCATCTGCTCGACACGCAGATCCGCAAGTTGGCCGCGGCTCGGCACGGGTACAAGCCTGAGAACTCGAAGAGACTCTCTCCCGAGAAGCTCGTTACGCTCATCAATTCGCTCAACGCGGAAGGCGTCCTGCAGTACCGCCGATTGCCTCCCGAGGAATTGATTTCCTGGATGGAGGAGGCGTCGACCGAGAGCGCGGAATACCATCAGGGGCTCGATCCTCTCGGCACGGCCATGTTTCCCGTGAGCTGGGCGGGCGAGGAAGAGTCCGCGAACTGGTTCGACACGGCGCGCGAATTCACCGAGCGCTGGCACCATCAGCAGCAGATTCGACTTGCCGTGAATCAGCCGGGAATCATGACGCGCGAGTTTTATTTTCCCGTTCTCGATTGTTTCATGCGCGCGGTGCCGTACTCCTACCGAAATGCGTCCGCCAAACCGGGCGTTCTGGCGCAATTCAACATTTCTGGCGAATGTGGTGGAAGCTGGTATTTGTTTCGCGACGGCGCCGCGTGGATCTTGATTGCCTCACCGGCGGGAGAAAAAATCTCAGAGGTGATGATTCCGCAGGAAATCGCGTGGCGCATCTTCACGAAAGGAATCGCATTTGAGGAAGCCAAAGCTCAAGTGCAAGTAACGGGGGACGAAGCAGTGGGGCTCCACATCCTCAAAACTATTTCGATTGTGGGTTGAGTAGCACAGACTTCAGTCTGTGGGGGTTAGTCCTTGCAAGTGCGAAACCCCACAGACTCAAGTCTGTGCTACTAAGTGCTACCAAAATTATTTCGCTTCGAGGAAGTATCCCGGGCGTGTGCGGACTTTCACTCCTGGGCGATTCACGGTTACCTTGATCGTGTGATAGCCCGGAGTATCCGAGCCGGTGGGGTGATAGCTCAAGATGTATTGCGAATTCAGTTCGCCGCCAATGGCGTCGATGGCGTTGTCAAATTTGCCTTCGCGGAACGCGGCTTGATAGGTGCCGCCCGTGGCCGTGGCGGCGATCTCGAGGGGGCGATCCTTCACCACCGCCTTGACGTTCCGCACGGCCCACTCCGAGAGGCCCAGGAGATCGATGTTCCCGCCGTATTGTTGTTCGCTCGTAGGAGTTTGTGCCGTGCCCGGAAACGACGGGCCGCCAAACGTGCCGGGAGGCGTGCCCGTGGGCGGGACGACTTGCGACGGCTGAGCGCGCAGTCCTGCCGCGGTGGGGGAAAGGCCCACGCTATAAATCACGATGTTCGAAAGCTGTGCTTCGCGCAGGACCGCGCCGAGCTTTTCCTCGCTCCCGCTGTCACTGGCCTCGCCTACCACCACGATCGCGCGTCGCTGCCCGGACGGACGATCGCGCAGCAGCGCCACGCCGGACGCCAGCGCGTCATAGAGGCGTGCGCCGCTGTTCCCGGGCGCCAAGGTGGCGATGGTCTTTTCGATTTTGTCGTTGTCCGTGGTGAAGGGCAGCAAGGTGTTGACTTTGTCGTCGTAACTGAGGACCGCAGCCTCACCGGAAGGGCCGACCACAGTTTGCGTGAAAACAATCGCGGATTTCTGGACAGCGGGCAAAAGCGGCGCGATGCGCGAACTGGTTTCGAAGACGAGCACAACCGAGACTTGTTCCCCGCCCAGATCGAAGGATTCGATGGTCTGGTCCATGCCATCATCGAGGATATGAAAGTCTTTCTGCTGCAGGTCGAGAACAGGCTCATCCTTGGCGCCGACCACAACGACCGGCGCGCTAACGAGAGCGACTTTGACGCGGATCGCGCCCGGCGGTGCTTGTTGCACCGGTGCACCTGGCTGGGGCGGTATAGGCCCCCGCGTTTGCTGAGAGAGGGCGCGCGAGCCAGGAAACACGATCCCCGCGGCGAGTGTGGCCAGGCAAACAGCGAGCGTTCGTCTCGTAGTCATGGCACTGCTAGTCTACTACGTTGGAAGCGAAAACGCGCCCTCGCGTTGGCCGCACCAGGCGCACGCGAATTTCTGTTTAAGCGCTAAACATCCCGGCTGGACCGGGACGCGGAGCCCGCAGTCAGAATGTATACAGACGGAACACTTCAGACCCTCGTCTCTGGCATTTCCGCTCGGCGGTTGCGTAGAATGGCAAATTGCAGACACTTGCAGTGGAGGGTTCATGAGCCGTAGGCGCCGCGCGAAGGAAATCGAGCCGCCGTATCGCGATCCAATCTTCATGGAAAGCCTGCCGGCTCGTCCCGTGCGCATCACAACGGAATATATCGATCCGCTTGAGCGGTTTCGGCATGAGAAGGTGGGCGACACGATCGTGATGTTCGGGTCGGCCCGTATCCTTTCGCGCGAGCAAGCAATGGTGCACTTGCACAAACTGCAAAAGGCCAAGAAAAAACGCCTCGATGCGATGCAATATCGCGTTGCCCTCCGCGACGCGAAATCGGCCCTTGAAATGTCCCGCTACTACGAGGAGGCGCGCGAGCTGGCGCATAGGATCACCTCCTGGGCCATGACGCTTGGCGATCAACCGCGGCGCTTCGTGATCTGCTCCGGCGGAGGCCCAGGAATCATGGAGGCGGCCAACCGCGGCGCGGCCGAGGCGGGCGGAAAATCCATTGGCCTGAGCATTGAATTGCCGCACGAACAGCGGCCCAATGACTACATCAGCCCCGAGCTGAGTTTCATGTTTCATTATTTCTTCATGCGCAAGCTGTGGTTCGCGCAACTGGCCAAGGCGCTAATCGTTTTTCCCGGCGGATTCGGCACCATGGACGAACTCTGGGAGATCCTCACTCTGATGCAGACCGGGAAATTGCACCGGCGCAACTTGATCTTGATCTATGGGCGCAAGTATTGGGACCGCGTGCTCGACTGGAAACATATGTTGCGGTGCGGAACCATCAACAAGCACGAATATGGCCTGCTGCAGTTTGCCGATACCGTGGACCAGGCCTTCGACCGCGTCCGCGAGGACCTCGAACGGCACCACTTGGAGCCGGATTCGCTACTGCAATAGCGTTCGCGGGTCCGGGGCCATTTCGACTACAGAAATTTTGATCGTGGAAACCGAGAATTAGGCTGATCGTTACGCCGACCGGCTCTTACCCGGCAGGCGCAACAGATGGGGACTAGAACGGCAACGGGCCGCCCTCGTGAAATCGGTGCGGCCCGTTTTTGTCGTTGGAGGAATGAACCGCGAATTTAATTCTTGCTGACAATCAGTTCGTCCGAAAAAACGCCTTCGAACCGGCGCTTTTCGTCCTGGTCGTGAAGCAGGACCACGGGAGCAATCCGCAGCGAATGCCGGCAGGAGCGGCATGCCGCCATTTCCCCGTGCAAGTCCTGCAGGAAACCATCGGTGAAGTGGTATTGATCGGGTGTGCGTCGCGCCGCTTTTACGCCGCGCGCTCCGCAGTAGGGACAGGTGTATTCCAAAGTGTCTTCTTGCGGATCGCGGCCCAGCGCGGCCCAGCCCGTATAACGAACCCCAACAGCCTCTTTTGAAGGAAGACGCATGATTTTGTACCTCGCAATCGAGCCCAAAAAATAAAAACTGCATATGTGATGCGTAAAGATCGAAAAACGGTGCATAAAAAGCGAATACTTGTAATCTACTGAATATAAATGTGTTACATATGATTGCTCAGCGGCTTGCAGAAAGGGTGTAGCAATTCGGACTCAAATCCGCCTTATGTCATCATTCTATTGATTCTACGGAAGTTGCAGCGTGACTAACCCCGCATCCTTCAGAACCCTGGTGATTCCCGCCCAGCTTGCTGCCAGCTTTGCCCTCCAAACATTTGAGGGAACACCACCAAGCGGGTGTACAAGGTAGCGAGAGCGGTACTCCTCATGATCCCTACAAAAGCCGGACCTGGCGGCTGTTGCGGCCAGGGATGGCGGGACTGAGGAGTGTCGGTGCAAAGTACGCCCGAAGCCGTGCATAGAAATGGGCCGAAGGTATCGGTGCTTCGGCCCTTGCAATTCCCGGCGCGGCTCCTCCCGCGGCGGCGCCGGGACGCAAAATCGATCGGAGGAATTAGAAGCGCAGGACGACGCCCGCGGAGTAACGGAAGTTGTTCCAGTTCACCTGGCTGGCCGAGGTGGGCATGCGCGTGAAGAGGTAATCGGCCTGGCCGAGACGAATTGCTAAGTGGCGCCGCACATTCCAATCCAGTCCGATCCCGGGGCTCATGGCAAAGGTATTGTGGCTGAGCGTGGTTTGGTTGAAGCCGGCATTGGTATTCGTAAATCCAAAAAGGCCCTGAACGAAAGGAGAAAATTTGGAGCGGTGAAAAAATGTAATTTTGGGACCGGCCATGTAGGTCAACGCGGTCGCGTCCACATTCGTTCCGTTCACCACGCTCGCGTGGATGCCACCTACCTCAACGACCAAGGCGCCCCAATTCGTGAGGTTCAATCCGACCGACCCGACGCCGCCGTTCGCGTTGAACGAGTCAATCCCGACGCCGGGGCTGGTATGAACGTAGGAATATCCGGCAAATAAATCGACCTTCGGGACATCTTGCGCGGCCGCGCCCAAGCTGAACAGCAACACCAATCCAATTAGACACACCACTTTACGCATTTGGTTTTTCCCCTGTGTATGATTTTGGACTCTGCGAGTTCCGCAGACCCGTATAAACGAGACGGTGAGCCCCACCCTGAGGGATCCCATGCCGTCCGAAACAAACAACTGTTCGAACGTCAATTGGGATGCACCGCTTTTGTAGAGCGGTTGCCCGAAAAAAAAGAATTTATAGGAGAGTTTCGTGAGCGAAACGGGCGATGATTTCGCGGGCCTCATCGCGCACGCGCACGATTTGTTGCCAATCTTCCGCCGAAGAGGGAGGAGCGATGGGCGGGCAGATCGTGATGGTGATGCGTCCGGGGCGCGGCAGCAAGGTGCCGTCGCGCAGCACGCGCCGCGTGCCATCGAGCGCGATCGGAACGATTTCCCGCTGCGCCGCGATGGCTGCTTTGAACGCGCCGAGATGAAAAGGACGCACGCCGGACTGCGCGGTGAAAGTTCCTTCCGGAAAAACAAAAACGGATTCGCCGCGCCGCAACGCGTCTTCGATTTGTTCTGCTTGGTGCAGTCGCGCTTGCGGATCTTCGCGGCGGAAGGAGAAATGGCCGAGCTTGCGGAGAAATGTTTTGAAAAACGGCATGGACATGACTTCGGCTTTGGCAACGAAATGGTAGTCCGTGCCGAGCGCCGCCATGAGCACGACGATGTCCGCGTAGCTCGTGTGATTGGCGACGAGCATGCGCGGCACGTTTTCCCGCAGATGCTCACGCCCGTCGACGCGCACGCGCCATCCCGCCATTTTCAAAAACGCGCGCAGAGCCGCCGTCGTGACGCGCGCGGAATTTTCGCGCGATCTCGATATCAGCACGTAAAACCACGCCGGCAGCAGAATCAGGGCAAACATCGCGACGGCGTAGCATCCGTACGCGGCTTCGGCAGTGCGCCGCAGCACAGCGCGAATTCGCCCGGCGCTCGAAGCCGCGGCGAGACGCGCGAGCTGCAGCCAAACGGGCGTCGCGCCGGAATCCAATTCGCCGGAAAGGAACCGCTGCTTGGTGGCGTCGCGGCGCAGCTTTCCGCTCGACGTTTTTGGAATGGCATTCGGCGGGACGATTTCGACCACGTTGGGAGGCAGCCCCAGCGTTTCGGTGATCTGCGCCGTGATGGCCTGCACGATGCGCGCACGCGCATCGTGGTTGCGCTCGCGCGATTCGGCGACGATCACCAGCCGTTCGGTGCCCGCGATCGGATCGGCCGCGCCGAACGCCACGACGCAGCCCTTGCGCACGCCCGGCACTCGCGCCACGGCATCCTCGATCTCGTGCGGATACAGATTGTGCCCCGCATGAATGATGATGTCCTTCACGCGGCCGGTAATGTAGATTTCGCCGCCGGCGCGATAGGCGCGGTCGCCGGAGTTGACCCACCCAGCTGCCGCGCCCTCGGGAAATAACGCCGCCGTCGCGGCCTCGTTTCGATAGTAGCCCTGCGTGGTGGAAGGCCCGCGAAACCAGAGCTGCCCCTCGATGCGCTCCCCCACATCTTCTCCGCGTTCGTTCGCGATTCGCACTTCGTGCCGCGGAACGGGCGCGCCCACAGAGACGAACGAAATCACGTTTGGATCTTCGTTTGAGTTGGGGGACGAGTTCGGGGCGGAATCGTGTGGCGGCGCAGGGACCGCGCGGCCTTCTTGCGCAAATGCGGCGCGCTCGAGGCGATCCACGCGCGGTCCGCGGCCCACGGGCGGAATCGTCACCGCGAGGGAAGCTTCCGCCAAGCCGTAGACGGGCAACAAAGTTTCCCTATGGAATCCGCATTTTGCGAAACGCGCCGCAAAGCGTTCGAGCGTGGCGGGAAGGACGGGCTCCGCGCCGTTGAGCGCCGCGCGCCAAGGGCTCAAGTCGAGGCCTTCAATTTCTTCGTCCGGAATTTTCGCTGCAGCCAGTTCGTACGCGAAATTTGGAGCCGCGCCAATCGTGCCGCGGTAACGATGCATCGCGCGCACCCATCGCGAGGGCCGCGAAAGAAACGCCAGCGGCGACAGCACCACCACCGGGAAGCCGAAATACAGCGGCATAAGCCACGCGCCGATCAGGCCCATGTCGTGATAGAGCGGCAGCCAGCTCACTCCAACGTCGTCGTTGCGAATCCCGAGGGCCTCTCCGATCGCGCGCACGTTGGCCAGCAGATTGGCGTGCGTCAGCATCACGCCCTTGGGGTTGCCCGTCGAGCCGGAGGTGTATTGCAGCAGGGCGAGGTCGGCGGCGCGCGAGTGAATTTGCGGCCCGAGCGGAGCTGCGGCGCGCGATGCGGCCAGTGCTTCGGCTGTCGCCACGCCTTCGAGCGATGGCACGAGCGGGTTCAGCAATTTGGCCACGCTGGCCGCTTCGCGGAACGTGACCAGCAGGCGCGCGCCCGCATTGGCAAGAATCGCCGATTGTCGTTCGGCGTATTCCGCGATCCGGTCGGCGCGAAACGGCGGATAAATCGGCACGGGAGTCGCACCGGCGAGCAGCGTGCCGGCGAACGCGAGAAAAAAATCGCGCGACGTCGGCAGCATCAGTGCGACGGTATCGCCGCGCCCGATGCCGCGCTTGGCTAAATCGGCCGCGACGCGCTCGGCTCCGGCGAACAATTCGCCGAACGTGAGGGTGGGGCCTTCTCCCTCGTCCTCGTAAAAGATCAGGTGCGTTCGCGATGCGTCCACGCGCCCGCGATGCCGCAGCACTTCCTGAAACGTCTCCGCGGCGGGAACTCCTTCCGCCAGACCAGAGAAGGAAATCTCCTTTGCGCGCACAGCGGCTTCTGCGCGCAGACCAGGGGCGGCAGACGCGCCATTGGCGGCTCCCAGCGCGGCGATGAGATCCTGCACCGTATCGGCGCCGGCCAGCACCTCTTCATCCAGCCGCGTGCCAAACGATTTTTCCAGGCGTAGAAGCAATTCGACGCGTTCCAGGCTGCCCAGCCCCAAATCGCGATCCAGATGCGACGCCGCGCTGGCGGAACGAGCGGCCGACTCCTGCCCTAACTCGGCCACCAGCTCGCGCACGACTTCAAGAACGCGCTCTACATCGGCTGCCGCGTCAAATTGTCGTGCGGGAGACACCATCGGAAGTTCCCCAGGCACATCGAGCGGACTGGAAGGGCTTTGCAATGTGTAGGCTAACACGCGGGGGAGAGGTGTTCAATGGATTGGACTTTAGGTGGCGCGGGCTTCAGCCTGCGGATTTTGTT
>Ga0302326_10004482_pt1 | contig 32322 bp, 23 predicted proteins | sample Palsa_T0_3_FD_202264 | JGI IMG/M metagenome (GOLD analysis project Ga0302326, IMG submission 202264) | Peat permafrost microbial communities from Stordalen Mire near Abisko, Sweden - Palsa_T0_3 | ecosystem: Environmental > Terrestrial > Soil > Palsa > Peat permafrost | place: Sweden: Abisko...
AAGAAAACTCGTAGGGCAAGATTAGACAAGCGGTTCATAATGTGGTCGGTGCAGCGGATTCTACCCCGCGGTTAGCCCCCACAGGTTCCGGTTGCTTTGGGAGGTTGCGGCTGAAAGGGTTTCGTACTGCGCGATGACGCCCCGAATCATCGTCGGAATGGCTGCCCTTCTGAGTGGCTCAGTTTGCGGTCTCCTATCCACCTTTATGACGTTCAAGATGGTCGACAAAGTGAATGAAAACTGCCAGAAACAGAGAAGTTCGCGCACTTCGGGTGGTATCCCTACAAGCGCCAAAGACTTAATCGTGAATACAGAAGATTCTATCCCAATGGACGGCTTCTACTTTGGATGCGCATCCTAATGGCGCTCATGTTTGTCTGCTTATTAACCGCGGCCTGGGAGCGTTGGAGTTTTCGCAAAATAATGCGAGCGTTGCCTCTAATTTGTGTAGTCGTCAAGCAGGGTGAATTGAAAATAAAGACGGGAAGTGGTCGGGGCGTCCGGATTTGAACCGGAGGCCTCCTGCGCCCAAGGTAAGCGCAGAAACGCTAAGTAGTTGGTCCGTCTAGCATTTTCCTATGTAAGGTTCTACACCCTGATTGCGAGAAGGCGGCTGAAACTAGAGACCTGCCGAAATCAGTTGGGCAGGGTAACGACCGCCACTCCAAAACTGTTCAAAGTAAGGCGATCAGATTTGAGGGTTGTCTTAGCGGGTGGTTCAAACGCGGTGGTCTGGTCGACATACTCGACCTGCGCTCCGGCGCCGTCTGGGATGCCGATCTCAAAGCTGCGGTCGCGTTTATTCACTAGCAGAATCTTCCGTTTCTTCTCGCGGCTGACGAACGCCTGCCCGTACAGGTAATCTCGCCCCGGCTCCGAATCGGGGTTTTTGGCATCTACCGTGACCACTCGCGTCTCAACCAGTTTGTCCCCCGAGGCGAAGTTCTCGTGGATGAGCTTCAGGGCCCAGTATCGAGCGTTGGGGCGCCCTGTCTCCCAATCGACCAGCGTGGTTCCTGCAAATTGGCCGGGATAGTCGATCAGCTCGGATTCGTGCACCACGTCAATTCCTAGGTGGACCAACTGAGGATAAAGATACGCAAACATTGCACCACTCACGTTCCAATAGGAGTGGGGAAGCGGCCGGACCAACTGCGGCGCTTGACTATCGGGAATAATCGTACCCACTTCGTCAATCATGGTGAACGTCTGCGGGGACAAACGGCTGCGGATGGAATCGATGTAGCGAACGACATTTACGAGCCCATCGGCCTGAGTAAACATGCAGTACGGTGTTACTTCTGGTCCTGCGTCTGGGGCGGGGCATCCCTGAGAGTAAAAGTGATAGGAGAACGCATCCACCGGGATGCCTGGTCGGTGATTCTTGGAGTTCAGAAAATATTCGAACCAGTTCGGCTGAGTCAGTGGACCGTTAGGCGTTAAGGCCATGCCCATAAATTTCATATCCGGCGCGACCTTGCGGACTTCGGTCACGATGGCATCGTAGAGAGCGGTATAAAATTGCGGAGTCATGGTGTGTTCTATGTCAACTTCATTTAATACCTCCCAGTAGGCGAACTTATAGTGATAGCCGGATTCATGCCATTTTCCATATTCGTCGGAGAACCCCCCTTTGGTATACCAGCTTGCTACCCTGGCCCAGTAATCCGCCACCTCCTTCATTGTGGGATCACGCAGTTCGGTGCCCTGCTCGTAAGTCCAAGTGATTTCGTCGGGATCCGCTGGATAGGAGACGGGCTTATCGGTTTTCCACATCCACTCGGGTATTGTGCTCATGTTCATGATGACTGGGCGGCCCGCGGCGGCCTTCATGAAATCGATCAAGATAGGATCGATTAAAGAGAAATCCCAAGAACTCTTGCCATCGTGAGGTGGTTCTAGCTCGGCGACCGCGATCCGTGGGTACGGATTCCAAGGCTGAAAATGAAGGAAATCAGCTTCGAGGTTCTGGACTGCCCCGAAGAGTTGATCATGGATGGGCGAGCCTCTTCGCATCGGAGGTTCCACACACACGCTCATCGAAACAGACGTCTTGGACTCACGAATCACGGTATTCCAACGTGAGGTTACCGTCGCGCGATCCTGGGGGAATGCCGAGTTAGTTGGGAGCGCTATGTGAAATGCAAATATCGAAAGCAGTGCGAGGAGGCGTCTGGTGAACACAGATTTCTCCTTGGGAAGAAACTTCACAGTGCCATAGAGATAGCCTTACTTGTCGCACGTCCGAGCGGAGCCACTACGATTTGTCTCTCGGGTGCGACGAAAGGCCTCTTTGGTCACGTGCATCCTATCGAAAGCGAAAATTGGCTGTCAAGAGTTTGTTTCATCGTTCCACTTATGAAACAGTATGTACCGCGTAAAAGGGCCTTCTGGAAATCGAGGGCCAGACCTATATTGAGTGGGTTGGAAGTCGAGACAAAACTCTTGTCCGCCTTTGGTCGGCTGGGGGAGTTTCTTCGACTTCTCTCGCTTAGACCCACTCTATTGTCCGCATTCACTCGCGAGACGAGGAGCAATGATCGACGGTAGACAGATGAAGACGAACGACCTTCGTACCCCGGCACTCCTCCTGGATCTGGACAGCATGGAGAGCAACCTGTGGCGGATGGCCAACTATTTTCGGAATCGTCTGGTGGGGCTCCGTCCTCATTTCAAGAATCATCAAGTACTTTCGCTCGCCGCCAAGCAACTGCAAGCAGGCGCTGTCGGGGTGACGTGTGCTCGGCTCGAACATGCCGAGTCGCTTGTGGAGCAGGGGCTGGGGAGCATTTTGATTGCCAACGAAATTGCGGGCGAATCCATGATCGAACGGTTCGTCGATCTTTCGCGGCGAGCTCCAGTTCTGGTTGCCGTAGACAATGCATGCACGGTCGTCGATATGGCCAAGCAGGCCGGCAATCGCGCCCATGAACTCAACGTGGTTGTGGATTTGGATTTGCGTTTAAGACGCTGCGGAGTTGAACCCGGAGCAGCGGCGCTTTCTCTCGCCAAGCTGGTTTTGGAAAAGGGTCTGAAATTTCGAGGCCTGATGGGGTACCCAGGCAGTTTCCGGCTTGCTCCCGGGGCTGAGAAGGAGCGCGCGGTACGCTCGGATCTTCGTCCATTGATCGAAACGAAGGCGCTGATTGAGCGCGCGGGGATTCCGGTAGAGATTGTCACTTGTGGCGGCACCGGCGACTACTCGATAACGGCAACATTTCCAGAGGTGACTGAAATTCAGGCGGGGTCCTACTTGCTGATGGATACCGAATATGCGCCGTTCGCTCCCGACTTCAAACCTGCGCTGAGCGTTCTGGGTACGGTGATTAGCAAGCCTTCGGGCCAGCGCCTGGTGGCTAATACCGGAGCGAAGGCCCTGAGTTGCGAGAAGGGATTGCCCAAGGTCAAAGGAATTCCAGGTCTTCGCGTGGAAGCGATGCATGCGGAACACGTGCTTATCGAGATTGTCGATCCGGCGGCTGCACTCGAGATTGGCGACGTAATTGAGTTGTGGGTCCACTACCTCGATTCCACCATTCAACTTCACGATCGGATGTACGGAGTTAGAAATGGGGAAGTAGAAGAGACTTTGCAAATCGAACACTGAAATAACGTTCGCTGGTGCTCGCAGGGATCAGCTTCGACGCGCCGGCCTCGCGATGGGGGAAGCCTGCTAACGCGAGGGCCCAGGCCAGAATGCATAATCCTGTAATGCAATGTAGATTCCTGTTGACATTTCTGCCTCCCTTGGGTGAGAGTGCGCTTCTCCAAACTACTCAAGCGGGACCGAGTCTGGTTTGAGAAGGAGGCAGAAATGTCCGGCAAGACTTTCCCTCGTTTGGTTGTGGCACTAATAGCCTTTCTACTTTCGTCGCTGACATCTCTATCTTTTCGCGCCACCCACGTGAACGCATCCACAAACACGGAAGCTTTGGATGAGGTCATGGTCCAGCGAGACATCAGTATCCCAATGAGAGACGGCGTGGGCCTGATTGCCGACGTATACCGTCCGAGCAGGGACGGGAAACTCGTGGACGGGCAATTCCCGGTGATCTTGATTCGAACTTGCTACAACAAAGATACGCGCATGGGCATTTACCAATTCGATCCGGAATTCTTTGCGAAGCACGATTTCATCGTGGTCATCGAGGATACGCGAGGGCGCTACAAATCACCCGGACACTTTTACCACGGTATTTACGAGACAAAAGACGGATACGATACGGTGGAGTGGATCGCCAAACAGCCATGGTCGAATGGGAAGGTTGGCATGACTGGGCTATCCTACCTGGCCGCAGTGCAACAGGCGGCCGCGGCGTCGGGTGCTCCCCATTTGACTTCGATGTTTCACGTGGAAGCGCCATTGTCTTATTATCAGAATGGTGTGCGGCGTGGCGGCGCGTTCATCCAAATGGTGGTGCCGGTAGCTTTCTATTTCGCGTCGACCAGCAAGGAAGCGATTGCCGATCCGGTGATAAAGAAAGGCCTGATTGAAGCCGATACGCTCGGCCCGGAATGGCTGAAACGGTGGCCATTTAGCAAGGGAAGAACGGTATTGGGCGAAGTGCCGGAAGATGAGCGATTCTTTCTAGACACGTGGTACCACACAAATTACGACAAATTCTATACTGACGTTGCCCTCTGGGAGCCGAACCAATACCTGGACAAATACGTCGATGCTTCCAGCTATTATTTTTCCGGATGGTACGATCAGTATCACGAAAATGAATTTTACAGCACTCTTGCCAAGCGCAAGAAACAGCCCATCAAGCTCTCGATGGGTCCTTGGGGTCACGGGACTCACGGAAGAACCCTGGGCGACGTGGACTTTGGTCCCGAAGCTGAGATGACCGACGAACAAGGCAACCAACTGCAACTGAGGTGGTTTGAGCAAACGCTACAAGGCAAGGATACTGGAATCCTGGCTGAGCCTCCGGTGCGCATCTTTGTAATGGGCGGCGGCGACGGAAAAAAGAGCGGCGACGGCAAGTACCAGCACGGCGGACATTGGCGGTCGGAAAGCACGTGGCCACTCGCCGATACCCAATTCACGAATTATTATTTGGGAAAAGACGATTCGCTGAGCCCGGATAAGCCAAGTGCGGCAGATTCTTCCACTTCATACTACTACGATCCACAGGATCCAGTGCCGACTATCGGTGGGGCGTCTTACTTCGTGATACGGTCGGTCACGCCACAGAAGTTTTATGTACCGTACGGTCCACAAAATCAGGTGGAGTCATCCGAATGTGGGAATTGCACGACCACTTTGCCACTCTCGGCGCGGCAAGACGTTCTAGTGTTCCAGACCCCGCCGCTTGAAAACGATGTTGAGGTCACCGGTCCACTGACTGCGAAGTTGTGGATATCTTCCTCGGCGGTAGATACAGATTTTACCGCGAAACTGATCGATGTAGCGCCGCCGAGCCTAGATTATCCCGGGGGATACGCGATGAATCTAGCGGATGGGATCATCCGAACGCATTACCGGAATGGGTACACCAAGCCGGAGATGATGAAGCCGGGAGAAGTGTATCAGGTGGAGATCACGCTTTTCGCAACGAGCAATCTATTTTTGAAAGGACACCGGATTCGAGTGGACATTTCCAGCAGTGACTATCCGGCATACGATCCGAACCCCAATACCGGAGATCTCTACATGGTGGGGCATAGCGGCGTGGTGGCGAAGAACGTTGTGTATCACGACAAAGACCGTCCTTCGTACATCGTTCTGCCGATTATTCCGGCCAGAAGCAAATAGTGAGGGTGGTTAGATAGGCCATATCGGGCGCAAGTGGCAGTCCACCGCGGCGTCTTGTGTTTTGGCAGGCGTCGCTGCGGTGGATTTGCACGCGGAAATAGATGGTCCCCGCAGAGTGTCAATCGCGACCCGTATTTTGCGATGCCTGGTGGTTTCTGCTGCTGAGAGCGGTCAACGCAGGCTTCCGATAATCGAGAAGTTTCTTGATTACCGCAGTTTGCAGAATGTTGTAGAGCGTTGCGGATTGCTGTTGACAATTTTCGCGCAATCGGCGAGAGTTTTTCACGCATTAGAAATGCCGCAATGCTTCCACGATGACCACCGCTGGCTCATGAGGAGAACCGCTTAGATGGACGTCGATTTGCTCATCGCCGGCGGCCGGGTGATTGACGGTACAGGACGCCCAGGCTATCGCGCCGATGTGACCATCAAGGATGGGCGAATCGTTGATATTGGCAACATCGCCGCAACAGCGGGAGTTCCCACTTTGAATGCCAGCGGTTTGGCGGTGACTCCCGGGTTCATCGATGTGCATAGCCATTCCGACTTCACGCTTACGGTGGATCCTCGCGCGGTGAGCTCGGTGACCCAGGGGGTGACTTTGGAAGTTGTGGGGAACTGCGGTCACGGATGCGCGCCTATTGTCGATCCGGACATTGCCAAAATGAACATATATGGCTATCACTCCGACTATCCGATGCACTGGCGCACGATGGCTGAGTACTTTGAAGCTCTGGAGGCGTGTAAACCTGCGGTCAACGTGATGACCTTGGTTCCCAACGGCAATCTGCGCCTGGCAACGGTGGGGTTGGCGGACCGTCCCGCGACTAAGGACGAGCTCGAAAAAATGCGCAGGATGCTAGAACAAAGCTTAGAAGAGGGCGCATCTGGGTTTTCCACGGGCCTGGAATACGGAACGGAAATAGGATGCACGGAAGAGGAAATCACCGAGCTTTGCCGAGTGGTGGCCAAGGCTGGGGGAATATACGCAACTCATACTCGCAACGAGTACGGCCGAGCGCGCGAAACAATTGAAGAAGCCATCCGCACCAGTCAAGCCGCAAACGTGGCGCTGCAGATCTCGCACATAGCAGTGGCCGCGCGATTGATGGAGGATCCCCGGCCGGCGGTTGAGCAATCCATCGTTCAGGTAGAGCAGGCCAAGGCACGTGGCGTGGACATAGGCTTTGATATGCATACTCGAGGCTACGGAATTACGAATCTGAGTGCGATCTTGCCACCCTGGATCATGGAAGGCGGCCAGAAAGCGCTCGAGAGACGGTTGGCGGACCCCTTGGTCCGCAAGGAATTGAAGGCCTATCCGAATATCATTGTGGCCGAGGCGCGCGGACGCTGGGACAAAATTCTTGTTTTTGAATGCAAGGCCGCGCCCGAGCTTTCACAGCGGAGTATTGGAGAAATCAGCGCCGGCCGAGGCGTTGAGCCACTCGATGCAATCTATGACATTCTGCTCACCGAGATCGAGCGTATACACGAAGTGATGGTTGTTGAATTGATTTACGACCAATCCGATCTGCAGCTCCCTTTTGAGCACGCGGACTGCATGGTGGGTTCCGATGCTACGGCGTTGGCTACCGATGGACCGCTGCAGGGCCGATGTTTCCACGGAGCTTATACCTGGGCAGCCTGGTTTTTTCGCCATTACACGCGCGAGACAAAAAGCTTGGCTCCCGAATCAGCTATTCGCCGGCTTACCTCTTTACCGGCCGAGAGATTTGGCATCAAGGATCGAGGAATTCTCCGAAAGGGAGCGTGGGCCGACGTGGCCATCTTTGATCCGCTCCGGTTCGGAGAACGAGGAACGATTTTTGCGCCGAATCAGGTGGCTGAGGGTATGATGCACGTTTTGGTGAACGGAACCGTCACGTTGAAGGATGGTCAGTTCACCGGCGAGCGTAATGGCCAAGTGATCCGCCGGTAGTGAGGTTACTGTGGACCTGCGTTCGATGACGGCGGTAGGATCAAACTTCGACCGTCACGAAAATACTGCGCGCTGAATACGTGCTACAGGAGACAAAGATGGCCACCAAAAAGAGCAAGGAGAAGGTGGGCCCAGCGAAGACCGGGGGCGGTCTGTACATCGTTCCAGCAGTGAAGAAAGCGTTTATGATCGTGGAAATGATGGCTTCCGACAACCATGGTTACCGACTGAGCGAGGTGGCGAGGCAGTGCAAACTCCCGGTGAGTACGGCAAATGTCCTGCTGCATACGCTGCAGGAATGTGGATATTTAGAACGCGATGAGCACGGAGCATTTTCTCTGAGGCTGAAGCTCTTCACCGAGGGAAACAAGTTGATTCGCCAGGTGGAGCTTTACGACGCGTCTTTTGCGGAACTGCAAAGACTATCGCGGCTTACGGATTTTTCCATCAACCTGGCTGTCCCCGATGTATACGAATTGATTTACATGCGTCTGATCCAAGGGAGAGGGGATATCCAGGTGCAGGCGCACGTGGGCCAACGCCGGCATTTTCACCAGGCCGCCACGGGGAAGGCGATGATGGCGTTTTTCACCGACGAGCGCACCAAAGAGTTCGCCAGCGCAACGGGCCTTCCGAGCGTAACGAATCGTACCATCACGACGTATCGGGCTCTGCTCAAAGAACTCGAGCAGGTGCGGGTACAAGGTTACGCGATCGACGTCGAAGAGTCCGGACACCTGCTGTGGGGCGTTGCTGCTCCGATTTTCGATCACAATGGCGACGTGGTAGCAGCGGTTGGCGTTTCGGGGACGGTTATTTCGCTGAAGCAAAACGCGGATTTCCTTATCCAAGAGGTCTGTAAGAGCGCTCTTGAGATTTCTAAATGCCTGGGCTACGAGCAGCCATCGCGGGCAAGGATTGCGACGGTCCCATGGCGACGGTCCGATGAGTCGCTTCGAGCAGCGAATTCGAAATAGGCCGGAGCAGCAGCATTGATCGGCGAGGGACGATTCGAGCGGTGCGTCCCTGTGCAAGACAGTCCAAATATTCGAAGAAGTGGGGCGAGAACTCGGAGTTGCGCCCTAGGCGAAATGTTCACAGGAAGACTTCTGTCAAAGAGACCAGGCCTCCCAACCCATTCTCCATTATTCCCAGACGCCCGTCGGGAATCGGCGCGCGCTGGCAGCAGCGCTGGAAGCGGACAGCGATAACATGATGCGGCATTCAATTTTTAGCCTGGTACGGAACGCGCTCAGCTACCACGAGAAATGGCCACAGATGTGGCGCAGTCCGGAGCCGAAGGAAGAGTACGACGTTGTGATCGTTGGCGGTGGCGGTCACGGCCTGGCGACGGCGTATTATCTGGCGAAGGAGCACGGCATTTCGAAGGTCGCGGTGTTGGAGCGGGCCTGGATTGGCGGTGGCGCCACAGGACGAAACACCGAGATTGTACGGTCCAACTACTTGTGGGACGAGTCATCGCGGCTATACGAGATGTCACTTAAGCTGTGGGAGAGTCTGAGCCAGGAATTGAACTACAACGTAATGTTGAGCCAGCGGGGCGTATTCAATTTAGGACACACTCTGCAAGACATGCGCGATCTATCGCGCCGGGTCCACGCCAATCGTCTCAACGGAATCGATGCCGAGCTGTTGGACGCGCAACAGGTGGGTGCCTTTGTACCGATCCTTAACACCTCGTCCCACATTCGCTATCCGGTTCTAGGCGCCTCGCTGCAACGGCGAGGAGGAACCGGACGTCACGACGCGGTGGCGTGGGGATTTGCGCGCGCCGCGGACGCACGCGGCGTGGACATCATCCAAAACTGCGAAGTGACTGGAATTCGCCGGGAGAATGGGCGGGTAACCGGAGTGGAGACATCCCGGGGATTTATTCGAGCCGGCAAAGTCGGGCTCGCGGTGGCGGGGAATACCAGCATATTGGCGCAGATGGCCGGGATTCGACTGCCGCTGGAGAGTCATCCGTTGCAGGCGCTGGTTTCCGAACCGGTGAAACCGGTATTGCATTCTGTGGTGATGTCCAACGCGGTGCACGCCTACGTCAGCCAGACCGATAAGGGCGAGTTGCTCATCGGTGCAGGCATTGATGCACACAGCGGCTACGGACAGCGTGGCGGCCTGGCGGTAATCGAAGGAGCGATGGCTGCGATGGTTGAGCTTTTTCCGATATTCAGCCGTTTGCGGATGAACAGGCAATGGGCGGGAACGGTGGATATCTGCCCGGACGCGTGTCCGATTCTAGGCAAGACACCGGTGAGTGGATTGTTCGTCAATTGTGGATGGGGAACCGGCGGATTCAAGTCCACTCCCGGTTCGGGTTGGGTGTATGCATACACGATCGCAAAGAACCATCCTCATCCCTTGAACGAGCCGTTTTCGCTGGAGCGATTTTCAACGGGCGCCCTGATTGACGAGCACGGCGCGGCAGCCGTGGCGCACTAAAAGGACTAAGCAATGCTATTGATCACATGCCCTTGGTGTGGACCTCGATACGAGTCGGAATTTTCCTACGGCGGCGAAGCCGGGCTCATACGACCCAAAGATCCAGCAGCTTTATCGGATGAGGAATGGGGAGATTACCTGTACATGCGTGAGAACAAGCGCGGACCTCACGTTGAACAATGGTGCCATGCGGCCGGCTGCCGGCGTTGGTTCAACGTGAGTCGTGACACCGCTACCAATCAGATTAAAGGTGTGTCTCGAATTGGAGAGTCTATGCTGGGGGGCAATACCGATGCAGGCTAATCGACTGCCCCTAGGCGGCCACATCGATCGGAACAAGGCGCTCACTTTTAGCTTTAACGGCGCGACGTTTCAGGGCTATCAAGGCGACACTCTTGCCTCCGCCTTGTTGGCAAACGGTGTCCGGCTGGTAGGACGCAGCTTCAAATACCATCGCCCGCGAGGTATTGTCGCCAGCGGCTCCGAAGAACCCAACGCGATTCTGCAAATCGGCACCGGGAATCGCACGCTGCCCAATTACCGCGCCACACAGGTGGAGCTTTACGAAGGCTTGGTCGCTAAAAGCGTGAATACCTGGCCAAGCCTGGAGTTCGATGCTCTTGCATTGAACGGCCTTCTCTCGCGATTTCTTCCCGCCGGTTTTTACTATAAGACGTTTATGTGGCCGCGGAGTTACTGGAGAAAGTACGAGCACTTTATTCGAAGGTCCTCTGGCTTGGGCGTTGTTCCGTCTGAACCGGATCCGGACCGTTATGAAAAGTGCGACGTTCATTGCGAGCTGTTGGTGATTGGCGGAGGGCCTTCCGGCTTGGCGGCTGCATTGGAGGCGGGACGAAGAAGCATGCGAGTTTTCTTGGTGGATGACCAGGCGGAGTGGGGAGGGCGGCTCCTGGACACAGCACAGAAGATCGCGGGTGCGCCAGCCATGAACTGGGTGGATGCGACCGTCGCCGAATTAAACGGAATGCCGGACGTGCAACTCCTTCCGCGCAGCACAGTTTTCGGATACTACGATCACAACGCCGTGGGCGTGCTGCAGCGAGTGACTGACCACCTGCCGTCGGAAGCTGCGTCAGGGCCTCGGCAACGATTGTGGCGGGTGCGAGCCAAGCGGGTGGTGATCGCCGCCGGAGCTTTCGAACGCCCACTGGTCTTTCACAATAACGATCGTCCCGGTGTGATGCTGGCGTCGGCCGTCTCTGCGTATGTCAATCGATATGCCGTGGCTCCCGGGTCACGAGTGGTCCTGTTTGCGAATAATGACAGCGCGTATCAGACGGTGCTGGACCTGCTGAATGCTGGGGTGTCTGTGGCCGCGGTAGTTGACGTTAGAAAGAAATTACAGAGTTATTTGATTGACCGGGTGCGAGACAGAGGCGTCGAGATCGTTGAAGGGCACGTCGTGTGCAATGTCAGGGGAACGAAGGCTGTCAAGGGCGTGGAAGTTGCCGCACTCGATGCGGCCGGAACCCACATCGGCGGACCCTCCCGCTGGATCGCGTGTGATCTGCTAGCGGTTTCCGGCGGATGGAGTCCGGCGCTGGATATGCATTGCCAGTCCGGAGCTAAAGCACGATTTGATGAAGCGAAAGGGTGTTTTGTTCCTGGCGGGTCCCTCCAAAAGGAGCAGTCGGTGGGATCGTGCAACGGTACATTTGGCCTGCACGACTGTTTGCGGGAAGGAATTGCTGCAGCGGCGATGGCAGCAAACTCGTTGGGGTTTGGCGATGCCGGCCCGCTCGTCTCTATGCCAGTTGCGTCCGATCGCATCGAGCAACCGTTGCGGTCATTGTGGCTTGTCCCATCACGATTCTCCCTGGGGCGCGGACCCAAGCAGTTTGTCGACTTGCAGAACGACACCTCGGTCGGGGACATCGCCATGGCATTGAGGGAAAATTTCCGATCCATTGAGCATATCAAGCGCTACACCTTGCTTGGATTCGGCACCGATCAGGGGAAACTTTCCAACGTCAATGGGATCGGAATAGTGGCGCAATGTCTGGGCACCGATATCGGCTCGGTCGGTACTACCACGTTTCGGCCAGCGTATAGCCCGGTGACCTTTGGTGCGTTGGCTGGACGCGAGGTCGGCGCGCTGTTTGACCCAATTCGCAAAACACCAATTCACGAATGGCACGTCGATGCCGGAGCTCTCTTTGAGAATGTGGGGCAATGGAAGCGGGCGTGGTATTACCCGCGAGCCAGCGAAACGATGAATGACGCGGTTCAGCGGGAGTGCCTGGCAACCCAGCGGAGCATCGGTATTCTCGACTACTCAACCCTCGGAAAGATTGAGGTGGAGGGCCGCGACGCGGCGCGGTTCCTGAATTTGGTCTACACAAATGACCGAAGCCGGCTTGGCATCGGCCGGTGCAGTTATGGATTAATGCTCGCCGAGGACGGCTCGATTCTTGACGACGGAATAACGGCGCGCTTAGGTGAGAACCATTTCTACCTGACTACGACTACCGGCGGTGCGGCACGCGTTATGAGTTGGTTGGAGCGCTGGCTACAGACGGAGTGGCCAGAATTGAAGGTGTATCTGACTTCGGTTACCGATCACTGGGCCAACATCTCGATTAACGGCCCGAACAGCCGCAAGCTGATTTCGGAGCTATGTGACGATGTCGACTTTTCGGGCGAAGCTTTTCCGTTCATGTCTTTCCGGGAAGGGATTGTCGCGGGAGTTCCGGCGCGAATTTTTCGGGTCAGCTTCAGCGGTGAATTGGCATACGAGGTGAGTGTGCCGGCCAGCTTCGGGCGGTCGGTATGGGATGCCTTGATTGCGCATGGCAAGAAATACGAGATCACGCCGTATGGTACCGAATCGATGCATGTTCTGCGGGCAGAGAAAGGCTACTTCATTGTTGGCCAGGATACCGACGGGTCAATTACACCTGTGGATTTGGGTATGAACTGGATTCTGGCGAAGGACAAAGACTGTCTGGGCAAGAGGTCTCTTTCCAGGTCGGCAACGGCACAGGCAGGTCGCAAACAGTTGGTTGGCCTATTGACGGAAGCGCCGCACGAAGTGTTGCCGGAAGGCGCCCACATTGTGGAGAAGGGTTCTGTTTCCATTCCGATGCCGATGCTGGGGCATGTCACTTCCAGTTATTTCAGCGCCCGCCTCGGTCGTTCGATCGCTCTCGCATTGGTTAAAGGAGGGCGGGGCCGAATTGGCGATACGGTGTATGTGCCGGGCTTGGACGGTTCCGTGGTGAAGGCGAGCGTCACTAAACCATTGTTCTACGATCCGCAAGGGAGCCTGCAGAATGTCTGACTCCTTACAACAAAGATCTCCGCTAAACGCGTTTCAAGTATTGGCCGCCACCTTGCCCAAGGCGACGCGCCCCGGAGTGTTCTTAACCGAACGTTCGTTTTTCGGGCATATCAATTTGCGAGGCAATCCGGGAGATTCTGGATTCTTGGACGCTGTCCAGCGCTGCCTGCGAATCCCTCTTCCTCGGCAGCCAAACACCGTGACGAAGGGCGAAACGGTGAGCGCGCTATGGTTGGGCCCTGATGAATGGTTGCTGATTACCCCGCCCAAAACGGGACACGAATTCGCGAACGACTTGCGCGACTCTCTGCAAGGCGTTTTCTCCTCCGTTACCAATGTGGCCGATGGCCAGACGATTTTCCGAATCTCTGGAGCGCACGTCGTTGCCGTACTGCGCAAGGGTTGCAGCCTCGATTTTGACCCGCGTGTTTTTGGGCCGGGGTGCTGCGCTCAAACGCTAATTGCAAAGGTGGGAGTTTTGATCCATTGCCTGGACCAATCGCCTTGCTTTGACTTGGTGGTCCGACGGAGTTTCAGCGAGTACTTTGGTTATTGGATTCAGGATGCAGCGGTCGATTATGGTTTCGCGGTGGTTTAATACGAAAATGGTTTGTGAAGAAATTACGCGCGCTTGGTGTTCGAGTACAAGTACTCGCCGTCGCACGCAAAGATTCGTCTCGGTCGGAATTGGGTTATTGGCGTTCTTTGGCGTGGCGCGGGTATTTGCCGCTGATGTGAGCTCCCACCAGAAGTGGGTTTCCACGTGGGCTGCGTCCTCCCAAGGGCCTTACCCTTTGGGCTTTCCCGTCGCGCAACCCGAGCTGCGTTTCGCTTTTCCGGTACCATCAAGCGGTGCTACCGATCAGACGTTCCGCCTGATTGTGAAGCCTGACTTGTGGGGTCATCGGATGAGGCTGCAATTCGCAAACGTTTTCGGAACGCAGCCCGTTCGTTTCGACGAGGTGTTCCTTGGCATGCAGGCCAGCGGCGGCAATCTCGTGCCGGGAACGAATCTTCGGGTGACGTTTGATGCCGGCAAGACCGGAGTGACTATCGCGCCGGGCACGCGAGTCTACAGCGATCCGGTGGCGCTCAGCTATGTTCACAATCAGACGGAGCCCGAGCTTTCGGGGAGAAAGCTAGCAGTGAGCTTCCATGTGACAGGTTCTACAGGGCCAATGACTTGGCACGCTAAGGCACTTCAGACTTCGTATCTGACGTCACCAAATGCCGGTGCACACAGCCAAGATGAGGCCGACGGAGCCTTTCTCTTCACAACCACTTCATGGTACTTCCTCGATGCTATCGAGGTGATGGCGCCGGAGGACACTGCGGTTGTGGCGACGTTTGGAGATTCGATCACCGACGGTACCGCGTCGACGCTAAATGGCGACGATCGGTGGCCGGATTTTCTGTCTCACCGGTTACATGCTGCGTACGGCGCGCGCGTGTCGGTAGTGAACGCGGCAATCGGCGGCAACCAAATCCTTGGGCCAACCACCTATACCGCTGATAGCGCGGCCCCTGGCGGGCCCGCTGCGCTGCAGCGTCTCGATCGTGACGTGCTCGACCTTGCCGGGCTGACGGCGGTGGTGTGGATGGAAGGCATCAACGATTTCGGTATGAGCACTACTCCACAAGGCACGCCGGCTATTTCAGCCGATGCCGTTATTTTGGGATTTCGGACGGGGGTCACGCGGCTGCACGCGCGCGGGATTAAGGTCATAGGTGGGACACTGACATCCAGTTTGAACAGCACGGCTCCGCACTATGGCGCACCTGACGTTGATGCCCTGCGCAAGGCGGTGAATGCTTTTATTCGAACCGGTGGGGAATTCGATAGTGTGGCCGATTTTGACGCCGCTACTGTCGACGCTGCTACTGGCTCGCTGCTGCCGGAGTTTCAGCCCAACAGTACCGTGGGAGGACCGGGTGATTTAATTCATCCGAACCGAGACGGTTATATGGCGATGGCGAATGCCGTCGATATCAAAATGCTTGCACCATCTCGAAAAAGTGTTCCTGCCCGCTAAACTTCTAGCCAGTACCCTTGACGTTCCGCCCGTAGTAATTCAGGAAATCAATCGCGGTAATTCGTGAAATGAATCGGCATTGAAGGCTTTCCTCTTTTTCTGTTCTTCGCAGCGGGTAGTTTTCAACAAGAGCTAAAAAATGTGAAACAAATATCTTGACAATCATTTCGGTGGTCTTTAGTCTGCGGTCAACAAGATACTGGTGGTGAGTACAGCATTATAAAAACTGACCAAGAGAGGGAGTCGACATGAAAAACTTCACAAAGGGCCTCGCTTTCCTTGTTTTGGTCGTGGTTTCTTGCATGCCCGTCGCCGTAGCCCAAATTGTCACCGCGACTTTGGTGGGGAGGGTTACGGACCAAAGCGGTGCTGCCGTCGCGGATGCAAAGATTACCGTCGTGGACGTGGCCACCGGACTTGAGAGGAGTGTAGTTTCCGGCGTATCTGGCGACTATTCCATTCCTTTGCTACCGATCGGAGCCTATCAGCTTACTGCGGAGAAGGCGGGATTCGGGAAGGCCGTGGTGTCGGGCATAACCCTGGAGGTGGAACAGACACCGCGTGTCGATGTTGCACTGACGGTGGGAACCCGGACCGAGTCTGTCGAAGTAACCACCGCAACCCAGCTCATGCAGACCGACACTTCCGATATCGGCACGGTTGTGGATAACAGCGAAATGGAAGACATTCCTCTGGATGGACGGAAACTGCTGGATCTCAACTTACTAGATGCCGGTGCGGCTCGGCTCAGCAATTTTCGGAACGATCCAGCTGGCGCAAAAAGTCAGGACCTGGGAGGCGCAGGGATGTCGTTCAACGGTACGTCGGTCGACGGCAACGTCTACATGGTGGATGGGCTTCAGGATGAGGGAATGCAGACCACCCACATGACCTACCAACCGACGCTCGAGTCGATTCAGGAATTCAAGCAGGAATCCAATCAGTATGACGCAACTTCCGGCTTTGGCGGGGGAGCGCAAATCAATGTGGTGACCAAGTCCGGGACGAATTCGTTTCACGGCATAGCTTACGATTACCTCCAGAACGATCTACTCGATGCGGATAACTTTTTTGCTCCCGAAAGGGAAGAAAACACTCAAAACCAGTTTGGGGGCGTTTTGGGTGGGCCCATCATCAAGGACAATACATTCTTCTTCTTCAGCTACGAAGGTACTCGAATCCGTGAAGACCTAACTGCGCTTTACAGCGTTCCTTCAGAGATTGAGCGGACCGGAGACTTCAGCGGAGCAGGCACAATTTACGATCCCAGTACTACCGCCGCTGACCCGGCGAACCCCGGCCAATATACTCGCACTCCTTTCCCAGGAAATATCATCCCCGCCAACGAAATCTCTCCGATTGCCGCGAAGGCTCTCAACCTTTTGTGGCCTGCTCCAAACCTCCCCGGAGATTTTAACAACCTATTGGCCTCTCCAGAGCGAATAGAAAACAGCAACCAATACATGGTCCGAGTGGACCACCGTTTTAACAATTCCCAGACTCTATTTGGGCGTTACACCAGGTATACAAATCAGAAGTTACTTAATTCCTTTTCGGCGCTTCCGGACAATTTTGATATTGTGAACAATCCGGCGAGTAGCCTCGCTGTGGGGTATGTCTGGGTAATTTCGCCGAGGATGGTCAATGAACTAAGGGCTGGCTGGAGCTCTTGGCATCAGGTCCTTGAACCAGCAGACGGCAGAGCTGGCACGAAGATAGATTGGCACGCTCTACTTGGTCTTGCGGCGCCTCCCAATGGGGTTGCTGCTATACAGCTTGGTAAACCTACTCTTTCAATCGCCGGTTATGGTTCTACGGGTGGCCAGGTCGGCTCCCCCAACGACCGCAATGATGGCAACTACCAGGTTGTGGACAATCTTTCCTTCACAAAAGGAAATCACCAAATGTCGATCGGGGGAGCCGGTCATTTCTGGCGGGAGACCCAAGCTGGGATTAACCTCTTTGTCCGAGGTGATTACCAGGCTGCCGCACTATATACCGCGAATCCAGAAGTGGCAGGTACTGGCAACGCCTTGGCGGACTTCTTGCTGGGGGATCTCAGCGGGACCCTGGGCGGGGAAGGATTCGCTAGTAACCCGTACAGTCGGAACTTATATGGGACGTATTTTCAGGACAACTGGAACGTTAGTAACAAACTGACATTAAATCTGGGGGTGCGTTATGAATACTTCGGCCCGTGGTCTGACCCGAACAACAACTTGACGTTCTTCTCTTTCCCGACCGCGCAATTCGTCTCGACCCATGAAATTGAAGAACAAGGGCTTCCGAGTTCTTCCTACACCGTTAGCAAGCATAACTTTGCTCCTCGAGTTGGGCTGGCTTGGCGGCCGTTTGGGAACACCAAGACTGTCGTGCGAACTGGTTTTGGGATGTTCTACCTGCCTCACCAGAATTTATTTGAGTTACTGGGTTTGAACCCGAATCCGACCTCTGGATACGTATCTTGGATCCCCAATCCGATCTTCCCTAATTTGACCCTGGCGGATCCTTTTCCGACGGCTCTGGGGACTTTGGGGACACCCAGCGGCTATGCCATGCAGCCTCACTGGAACACTCCGTACAACATGCAATGGAGCTTATTTGTCCAGCAGGAACTCGCGAAGGATTTGTCCCTGGAAGTGGGTTACGTGGGCACCAGAGGAGTGCATTTAGAGCAAGGCCCCGACATCAATGCCGCGCTTCCGGGTCCAGGCACGATCGAGTCACGTCAATTATATCCCGGCATTGGTTCGCTGAACGTGTCCGAATCTCTCGGGGAGTCGTGGTATAACGGCCTCGAGGTGAATCTTGAACGTAAATGGCAAAGTGGTTTCAGCTTCAAGGCGTCGTACACGTATTCTAAGGCACTATCGGACACGGACCTGGGAGCCTTCGCATTTCAAGGTGGGCTGGGCAACACGCAAGGAAGCCCGTTTGATCTACGTGCCCAGAAGGGACGGGACGAATTCGACGCGCGTCATCGCTTTGCCCTGAGCTACATCTACGCCCTGCCCTTCGGTCGAGGCAAACGGTTTGGGTCGGATCAGAGCAAAGTCGTAGATGCGTTTTTCGGAGGATGGCAGATCAATGGGATCACCCTCATTCAGAGCGGTACCCCTGTTAACACCAGCCTAGCCTTCGACAACACAAATACCGGCCAAGGCGGTGCGGACGATCGCCCGGACATGGTCTCGAATCCCAACAATGGCCCCAAAACTACGCAGGAGTGGTTTAACACCGCGGCATTTGTCACTCCCGTGCCTGGTACATACGGAAACGCTCCAAGAAATGTCATCGACGACCCAGGTATTTTCAATTTTGATTTTTCACTATTCAAGAACTTTCGCATAGGCGAAAGGCAGCAGCTCCAGTTTCGTGCGGAAGCCTTTAATCTATTTAACACTCCCCAGTTCGACCCACCCGACACCTTGTTTGGCACTGCGGGCTTTGGGACGATTTCCTCTTCTGGAGACGGTCGTCACATTCAGCTCGCGCTAAAGTACAGCTTCTAGCCCGGGTTGGGATGGTTCGTTTTCTGGAAGTTAACGCTCTTTGTGTTCAATCAGACCGAAGGCAGGTTGCTCTGAGCGTTGAACGAGCTGTGCCGTAGCCCTGACCCAACGTCGCGAGGTCCGTGGGCGGTAAATGAGAGTTGCTGTGACCGTCGTACGAGTCAAATACTTCCGTGAGGAGACATGGTGCCAACCCGCAAAGATGGGGCGGAACAATTCAGAATCGGCACGGACATCGGAGGAACCTTCACTGATATTGTGTTTGTGGGTTCTCGAGGAACCGTCCTTACTAAGAAAACGTTAACGACGCCGGAGAGCTATAGCCGGGCGATCATTCAAGGAATTCATGAGGTTTTGGTTGAACAGCGAATCGCGCCATCTTCGGTCGCCGAAGTAGTCCACGGCACAACCATTGTCACCAACACGTGTATCGAGCTGACCGGCGCCAAGGTTGGCTTAATCACCACCGAAGGATTCCGGGACGTTCTCGAGATCGCCCGCGGCCGAATGCCGGAGCTCTACAATCTCGCTTGGAACAAGCCGGTACCTCTGGTCCCGCGCCATCTGCGTTTTGAGGTTCAAGAACGGACCGGCAAGAAAGGTGAAATCCTGCGGGAAGTCAACACCCCACAGGTTCGTGAAGTCGTGGATAAGTTAGTCGCGGCAGGGGTGGAGTCAGTCGCCATCTGCCTTTACAATTCGCCGCGAAATTCAAAACACGAGGAAATGATCCAGGCTATCGTCTCCGAGAGGGCGCCGAAGTTGTACGTATGCCGATCGACCAAGATCCGCCCGATGTTAAAGGAGTACGAGAGAACGTCGGAGACGGTTGTGAATGCCTACGTCATGCCGGTGGTGACCGCATATCTAAAGGCTCTGAAGTCGAGCCTGAGTTCGATTGGCATTGACGCACCGCTTTATGTCATGCAATCCAGCGGTGGCATGATCACTGCCGATGAGGCTTCCGAGGCGCCGGTCGAGATTGTGGAATGTGGTCCGGCCGCTGGGGTTGTAGGGGCGGCATATATAGCCGCGCAACAAGACATCAAAAACATCGTCACCTTGGATTTGGGAGGAACTACAACCAAGGCGTCGGTCGTTGAAAACGGCCGGTACACGCGGTCAGCCGAATATGAGGTGGGCGCCGGCATTCACCGGGCGAGCCGTTTACATAAGGGGAAGGGCTATGTATTAAGGATACCGTCTATCGATATCGCCGAAATTGGCGCCGGCGGCGGCAGCCTCGTTTGGATGGATAGTGGAGGGCTGATGAATGTCGGCCCCAAAAGTGCCGGAGCTTGTCCCGGCCCCATTTGTTATGACCGGGGTGGCGAAGAGCCTACACTGACGGACTCATACGTCATTTTGGGCTACATGAACCCGGACTATTTGCTAGGTGGCGATTTTAAGCTGAATTCTGAGAAGGCCAAGCAGATTTACGAGCAGAAGGTTGCCAGCCGCCTCAAGAAGAGCCTGTTCGAGGCTGCCTACGGAGTGTATACGGTGGCCAACTCGAATATACGAAGGGCGATTACGTCGGTATCCTCCGAGCGAGGCCGGGATCCGCGAAAATTTTCTCTGTTTGTTTTCGGTGGCGCCGGCGCATTGCATGGGGCGGCGGTGGCTAGGTCCATTGGTATGAAAGAGGTGATTATCGCACCGTTGGCCGGAATCTTTAGTGCCTATGGTTTGCTCTGTGCGGATATTCAGCGGAATTTTGTCAACGCGTACGATGGTCTGCTCAATGCGGACGTCCTGCAGGGGGTGAATGGGGCTCTCCGGTGGATGTCCAAGCAGGCGCTGCAGTCAGCCAAGGACCACCGACATCCTGAATCCGCCATTCGGATTGAGCGGTCTGCTGATCTCCGTTACCGGCGGCAGCAGTCTGAATTGACGATACCTCTACCGCCCGGCGATCTGGAAGAAAAGCACGTGCAATCGCTTTGCGACGACTTCCATAAAGAATACGAACTGACCTTTGGATTTCGGCTTTCCCATTCACCGGTCGAGATCGTAAACCTGCGAGTGTCGACTACCATTAAGATTTCGAAGCCCGCGACGAGTGGATTTACCGGAATTCGAAACGTAACACCGAAGAAGGGAGCCGCAAAGAGAGAAGCATTTTTCGGCGCGGAGCACGGGCTTATAGCCACTCCGGTTTTGGCTGCTGAAGAGGTCTCAGCGAGCACCATGCGAGGTCCTCTGCTGATCGACACGTATGACTCGACGATCGTCGTTCCACCGGATTCTCGGATCAGGCGATCGCCGAAGGGCAACTTGGTTATCACTCTTTTATAGAGATCCACTAGGAAAATACCTAAATGGCCAAGAAAAAGAAGGCTCAAAGCGTGGACTTAGTAACGATGTATCTGATCAACAATCTTCTGTATTCGCTGGTGGACGAGATGTCGCAGGCGGTCGTCCGGACCTCTTTCTCGTCCCTGGCCCGGGATGCCTTCGATTTTCAGTGCGCCATATTCAAGGCCAACGGCGACTTGATTATGGAGGGCGAAGGAACGATTCTGCACTCATTGGCGTATTGCTACATTATTCGCGGTCTGCTCGCCAAGTTCGGTGACAAGATCTATCCTGGCGATGTTTTCCTCAACAATGATCCATATCATGACGCTTCTCACTTGCCGGATATCTACATGCTTGAGCCGATTTTTTTGGATAAGAAACTGATCGGCTGGGCTTGCTCCGGTGGGCATATGGCGGATATTGGCGGAAGAGTGGCGGGTAGCTGCGCGTGCGACTCTACCGAGATCTATCAGGAAGGGTTGCGAATACCCTTGGTGAAGTTCTATGACAAGGGTGCACCGAACGAGTCGGCACGAGACATGATCCGAGCTAATTCCAGGCTACCTGACACCATCATCGGTGACCTCGAGTCACACCACGCCGCCTGCCACACTGGCAAGGCACGGTATTTCGAGATGATCGAAACGTATGGATGGAAGACTTTGGAGATGTACATCGACGAACTCATGGATTACTCCGAGCGTCGGACCAGACAGGAGATCAAGAATTTACCCGACGGCGAGTACGAATTCACGGACTACCTCGACGATGATGGCTTTGTGGATGAACTGATTCCGATCCATCTTAAGATTACGGTTGCCGGTGATTCCATCGCTTACGACTTCACCGGAACGTCTCGGCAGATCAAAGGCTCAATGAACGATCCCGTCGGGACTACCCGGGCAATGATTCTCATCGGGTTGCGCTGCATGATCGATCCGGAGATCCCCCGCAACAGTGGTGTGTGGCGGCCGGTGAAGATGGTCATTCCGGAAGGAAGCCTTTTGAGCCCGATTCTGCCCGGGGCGTGTGGGGGGAGAGGCGCTACACTGTCCCGGATCATGGACGTACTGATGGGTGCGGAGGCTCAGATCGTTCCGGACAAAATGCCCGCCTGCGAATCTGGCGCCGATTGGCTCATCTGTATGGGAACTAACGACAAAGAGTACGGATACACTGTTTTGACCGAGACTGTTTGGGGCGGGTGGGGAGGTCGTCCGTTCGCCGATGGCGTTGATTTTTGTACGCCCATATTTCTGGACGGCTGCAATCAGGTTTGTGAACTGAATGAAGAACGCTATCCGTTCATGTACAAGCGCTATTCCTACGTTCCTGACCGGGAAGGCGCCGGGAAATTTAGAGGAAGTTATCCAATTCTTCGCGAATGGGAATTTCTTGGCGAAGAGGGCACTCTTCAAATGCGCACGGAACGACAGCGATCCCAGCCGTGGGGCTTACAAGGCGGGGAATCGGGCGCCTTCTCCGAAACGATCCTGAAGCGGGGCGGCGAGGAATACAAGATGCACAAGGAAACCGTAACCATCCGAAAAGGAGACTCGGTTTGTATCATGACCTCCGGCGGTGGAGGATGGGGCAGCCCGCTTGAGCGCGACGTGGAAATGGTGCTCAATGACGTGCGCAACGGCGGCGTGAGCCTGCGGCGAGCTCGCGACGTGTACGGAGTGGAGATCGATCAAGAAAGATTGGAAGTGGATTTGAAAGAGACCAATAAGTTGCGTGCGATCCTGAAAAAGAAAGAGACCAAGTCCAATAAGAATTGAGATGCAAAGTATCGGTGCACGCAGCTTCCATTCCCGGTTCCCTTTGAGAGCCCCCCGCGGTCTCTGGAGGGAAGAGTCAGCGGGTAGTGGCAAAGGAAACAAGGTCTGCGTCTGCGCAGCCGATCATGGCCATAGCCTCGCTTCTCCCATTCCCAGTCGCTCACAACTCGTTTGCGCCTCAATGTTGCCAGGCACCCTATGAAGTTGCTCGCGCAAGACGTAGCTCAGGGCAACCCTGCATCCACTAATTCCAAGAGATATCGTTGGATCATCTGTTTTCTTCTGTTCTTGATTACCGTGAACAATTACATGGACCGCCAGATGCTGTCCATCGTCGTCCCGACGATTTCGACGGAATTCCGGCTGACCGCTTCGGACATTGCCTTCATTATTAACGCGTTTCTCTTGATGTACGGGATCGGCCAGGTATTCTCAGGCCGTTTCATGGACTGGATAGGGCCAAGACGCGGTTTCACTTGGTCGGTGTTGCTATGGTCGCTGGCCAGCATTTTCACGAGCGTTGCCCGCACCGCGTTCGGATTCGGGTTCTTTCGCCTGCTACTGGGGGCCGCGGAGTCCGGGAACTTTGCCGCTGGGGTGAAGGTTCTTTCCGAGTTGTTTCCCGCCAATGAACGCACCACGGCTGTGGGCTTTTTCGCGAGCGGCGTAAGCGTAGGTGCGCTGCTCACCCCGCCGTTAGGGGCATATCTGATCGTCCATTACGGGTGGCAATTTGCTTTTGTGGCCGTCGGGATTCCCGGCCTCTTTTGGATTCTCGCGTGGCGCAGCCTGTATAAGGCCGCGCCTTCTCTGCCGAAATCGAGCGGGACGCCTCGAGTGACGGTCCGCTCGACCGAAATCACCGCCCAAGAAGCAGCATTGGAGCAAAGCCGACGATGGTCATTCCTGCTACGGCACCGTCTGGTGTGGAGCATCATCGTAGGACGGTTTGTGGAAGAGCCGGTGGGATGGTTTTTCTTTTCATGGCTCCCGTTCTATTTGAAAAATTACCGAGCCACCAGCTTGATTCACATCGGCTTATTACTCACTATTCCTTTCTTCACCCTGGACATGGGTTTCCTTGCTGGGGGATGGGCTGCGTCCCGGCTGATGAAAAATGGCTGGTCGCTCGATAGAACTAGGAGAACTCTTGTCGGTCTGAGCGCTGTGTGCATGATGTCGACACTTTTGGCGATGGCAGCCCCGACGGTTCTGGGTTTCGTTCTGCTTATCAGTGTCGCTACGTTCGGGCACGGAAGCTGGTCTTCGAACGTTATGGCTATGCCCGCTGACGTCTTGCCCCATCACTCCGTCGGCACGCTATACGGAATGACCGCCGCGTGTGGATCGATGGGTTCCATACTATTTACAGTCATCGCTGGAAGGTTGATTGACGTCCAGCATTCGTTCAACACCGTTTTCGTTATCGCCGGAGTGTTGCCTTTGGTTGGAGCGATCCTCATGTTTGCAGTAGCGGGAAAGGTCCAGCGATTGCCGTCGCTCGCCTCATACTGACGACGAATGCAGTATTGTGAAAACGAGAAAAACCAGGGAGTTTGGCGGGTGTCGAGCACTTTCGTGATGTGGCCTAGCTCTCCGTTCACGGCCAGGGCGCTCTCACCACAACACCTGAAAAAATCGTAGTTGGATATAAGCGGATGAGGTAAATCGCGACGGCTTCACTCGGGGTTGGGAATGGATAATTTTTCGCGGGGCACGTTACGGACTGCGCTTTTATGGTCGGCGAGTTTGCTGGTTACCCGAGGTAAGGAGGCACGATGAAAGGTTCTTCGTTGGAGGCTCGTGCGCTTGAACACCTCTGGATTCACGAGAGCCCGCGTTCAGAGCTTGTGGGGCGCAAGCTGCTGCGCGTTTTCACTCACGGAGAAGGGGGCTGGCTGTTCGACACGGGTGGAAATAAGTACTTCGACCTTTGCTCTTCTATGTGGCAGTCGCCGATCGGCCACGGACGCGCCGATATCCCCGAAGCGTACGCAAACCAGGCGCGCAAGATTGCCGGCGCCGGTCCAATTTATTTCACCACGGAAGGTGCGATCGAGCTCGCGGAGCGGCTTGCCCAATCGGCTCCAGAAGATCTGAATTGGTGCTATCTCACCAGCTCTGGATCGGAAGCGACCGAAGCAGCGCTGAAGCTGGCCCGACAGTACCACCGCCTGCGCGGCGATCATCACCGCTACAAGTTCATTTCCCGTTACGGCTCTTACCACGGTGCCGGCACCGGAGGCTTTGCCGCGTCCGGAAGGCGTCATCGCGATGCGATGTTCTACCCACTGATGCCTGGCTGCCAACACGTAAATCCGCCCAGGGGCAAAAATGACCTGGAGATCGCCGAGGAACTTCGAACCAGAATCGAGCTCGAGGGCCCTGAAACTATCGCGGCATTCATCGGCGAACCGGTAGCGATTACCGAATTTTGCATTCCTGACAAGGACTACTGGCCGCGCATCCGGCAGATTTGCGACGAGTACGGGATCCTTCTGATCATTGACGAGACACTTGTCGGTTGCTGCCGAAGCGGAAAGACATGGGCCATCGAAAATTGGAATGTCGTCCCGGACGTAATGATCGTAGCTAAGTCGCTGAGTGCAGGCTACGCACCGATAGCAGCGATGGTCGTGCGTGATCATGTGTACCAAGCCTACGGAGAGAACAACGCTTCACCGTCAGTCCAGAGCTATGGGGGGCATGGCGCCGCGGCGGCTGCCGGAGCCAAGGCCCTTGAGATCTACGCTCGTGAGCGCATGGACCTGGTGGCTGAGAAGGTAGGTCAGAAGCTGATGGAGCGGCTGAAGGGGGCGCAGAAAAGGGCGATCGTCAGGGATGTGCGGCGGTTCGGGTGCTGGGTGGGGATTGAACTGATGGACCCGAAAACCGGAGTGACTCTGGCGCAGGGCATGCGCGGGAAGTATGACATTGCGCGAGAGATGATCAGTTTCCTGAACACTCAGGGCCTGGCCGCAGCACGAATGTCGGAAGGCATTCTGCATGCAGCGCCGCCGTATACGTCCACCGACGCGGAGCTCGACTACATCGCGGAGAAATGTGAATTGGTACTCAATCACATGGAAGGTGTAATCGACAAACTCCCCGCGAAGTAAACCTCTCGTGACCCAGATCTGAGGGTTGCAGGCAAGCGCGGGACGACTCCTCTCGACGAATCGAGAGACTCTGGCGAGGCGGGCGTAACTCGGTGATAGGGAGGAAAGATGAAGGATCAAGCTTCGCTGAATCGTCCCGCCACCGATGGCGTGGCGGACAAAAAAATCGCGAGTGCGGGCGGCAACCCGCCGAGCTCGCCGGATTCCGCACCTCTGGCAGCTGCGCAGTCGCAGCTCGCTGCAAAACTTCACGCCGAATCGATCGTCGTCGATGGACACGTGCATATTACCGAGCGCGTGTTCCACGAAGGCATCGATCCCTGGCAGGCACAGACGACGGGATTATTTGATTACGCCCGCGCCAAGCAAGGCGGGCTGAACGTGGTGATCCACGCCCTCTATCTGGAGGACGCCTACAACCGCTACAACTACACGATTAAGCACGCTTGCCGTCTGCTCGAGATTTTTTTTCGAACGCTGGAAGCCAACAAAGACAAGATGGAGTTGGCCCTTACTTCCGCCGACATCCGCCGAATCGTGGCCGACGGGAAAATGGCGCAGGTCCTTGGCCTCGAAGGCGGATTTGACATGGAGGGCGATCTTGAGGTGATCCGATTTTTCTACCGCGCCGGCGTGCGAATGATCCAGTTTGTTCACCATCGGATGACCAGCGGATTCGCCGACTCATATGGCGACGAGGTGCAGGTGTGGAACGGAATCAATGAACGCGGGCGAACCATTGTCCGCGAGCTGAACCGCTTGGGAATTCTGATCGATATTTCCCACGCCACGGAAGCCACGCAAGCCCAGGTGATCGAAACGAGCGAGGCCCCGGTAGTTGCCAGCCACGTGGGAGCGAAGCACTTCAGTAATCATTTGCAAAACCTGAGCGACGAGCTACTCAAGGCAGTAGCGGCAAAAGGCGGAATGATCGGGATTCACGGTCATGGATCGTTCCTGGCCCAGAAGTATTGGGACTGGCGCCGCTTTCAAAACGAGACCGCTTCGTGGCGAGCCACACGTTCGATGGAATTGACCCGCCCGGCCCTCGATTATCACTGCGATCACATCACCGAACTCGATTCGTTGATGCATGAAGAGTGGCTGAACGGTCCGGGATTCTGGTACTCGATGCCCTGGAAAGAATCGGTACCGCGCGACGCGCTGGTGCCGAACATGGATGACTTCATCGCCACCATCGATTACATGGTGAACCTGCTGGGAGAGGATCACGTAGGAATCGGCCTGGACCTGATGTGGGGGACCTATTGGCTTCGCGATTTCGACGCCACAAGTTATCCGCGAATTACGGAGGGGCTGGTGGCGAAGGGTTATTGCGCGGGAACCGTGCGCAAAATCCTTGGCGAAAACTGGCTGCGCGTTTTGGACACTGCGAAGGTCGCCGTTAAGTAAGAGCTCGTGAGTAAGACGTTGGAGGTGGACAGTGATTCCTCGAAATCAGATGTCGATCCTCAGTCGCGCCACAGTGCTGTTATTAATGTTTTTCGCGATGTCTACGACAACGGGCGTGACGCTGGTACTTGCAGAGCCGGCGCAAACATCGACCGGCGGCGAGCGAGTACTGAAAGTTTGGATACCCATGAGGGACGGAGTGAGGCTTTCCGCGCGAGTGTTCTTGCCCGAAACGGAGGGCAAGTATCCCGTCGTCCTTCAGCGGACTCCATATAACAAGGAAGACTGGACACTCGGTCACGATATGTGGACGCACAGCGACTACGTGTACGTCGTGCAGGACGTTCGAGGGCGCTTCGAGTCAGAAGGGACTTGGTATCCATTTTTCCAGGAGAAACAGGATGGATACGACACCTTGGCCTGGATTCACCAACAGTCGTGGTGCAACGGGAAAGTGGGAATGTTCGGGCCTTCGTACAACGCCATCGTTCAATTCGCAGCCATTCAAGGGGGCAGCGCACCACTGCTAACTTCGATGATTCCCACATTCGTGCATGGCGATGCGTGGGAACGCGGCTGGTATAGCGGGGGCGCGTTCTATTTGTTTAATTCCGTATGGTGGGCGTGCACCACAACCGGACACACCGACCATCGAGAAGTCCTAGACAAAATTGATATCGACAAATTCTTCCGGCAGCTTCCGCTAATCACCCTAGCGCTTAAAGCGGGTTGCGGGGAGGCGGGATTCTTCGACGATATCGTGACGCACTACACCCACGATGAGTATTGGAAATCCTATGGCATTCACGACGACTACTCGAAGTTTACCGTGCCGAGCTTTTTGATCGGTGGTTGGTATGACTACTACCCTGAAGATACGTTTGCCACCTACAAAGGCTACGTCGATCATGCTCCATCGCGGGAAATCGCGCGGTCCCACAAGGTCTTGATCGGTCCCTGGGGGCACCACCACGGTATGTCAGCGAGCGCCAAGCCAGGGGAAATGAATTATGGCCAAAGCGCTTTGGACTTCGGACCTGATTCCAATTTCGAAATTCTAAAGTATTACCGGGCATGGTTCGACCGAACACTAAAAGGGGTCGAGCCTCCGCTCACCCAAGACGCGCCGATTCGCATTTTCGTGATGGGGGCAAACAAGTGGCGAGACGAGAATGAATGGCCGTTGGCCCGGACGCAATTTGTAAAGTACTACCTGCACAGCGGCGGGAAGGCCAACACGCTTGCCGGAGATGGGACGATCAGTCGCGAACTGCCAAAACAAGAACCAACCGACAAATATACCTATGACCCCGAAAATCCGGTGCCAACGCACGGAGGCAACCTGTCTGTCGGTCCAAGCCCGATGCTCAAGGACATAATCTGGGCAGGACCAGCCGATCAGCGGGTGATCGAAAAACGCCCGGACGTTCTCTCCTACACTTCTGAACCACTGGAACGGGACACCGAAGTGACCGGGCCGGTGCTACTGAAATTGTTTGCGGCGTCGTCGGCGCCAGACACTGATTTTGTCGGACGTCTCTCGGATATCTACCCCGACGGCCGAGTGATCAACATTACCGAGGGCGTCATCCGCGCGCGCTTTCGAGAGAAGCAGTATTGGGAGAAACCGAACCTGATCAAGCCCGGAGTGGTTTACGAATACACGGTTGATCTTCAGGCGACCAGCAATGTGTTCATGAAGGGTCATCGGTTGCGGGTCGACATCACCAGCAGCGATTTCCCTCTGTGGGACCGGAACTTGAACACTGGTAACCTCCCATGGCTGGACACTGACATCAAGACAGCGGACCAGAGCGTTTATCACAACGGGCAGAAGGCGTCGTACCTGCTCTTGCCGATTGTTCCCGAGCGGGCGAAATAATCGGCGTGCGGTTCTGAGCAGTGAGAAGCGCCAGGTCGAACGATACGGGTCCAATGACTGTGGAGAAGAACTCTCGTCCCAGGATGTTGGCCATTCTGCTGTCTATAATGGTCGCATCTTGGCCGTTCAACTTTATTTTTGGCAAACAGGCGTTGCAGCATATGCAACCGATGATGGTTGCATCGTTTCGCATTGTGCTTGCCGCAATCATCATGTTGCCGGTCTATGCGCTGTTCCGTTGGCGCCAGTCCTTCTCTAGCCATTTGCCGTCGCCGGCACGTTTCCATCGCGGAGACTTCGGAACCTTCGCCTTACTGGGACTGCTCGGTATGGTCATGAACCAGGGGTGTTTTGTGATTGGCCTCAGTTACACGTCGGTGAGCCATTCGGCGCTCATCGTCGGCATGGCCCCCATTACGATTCTCGTCCTCGCATGGTTGCAAGGCCTCGAACTTCCTACCATCCGGAAGGTCGCTGGCATGGCCGTTGCTTTCGGCGGCGTCACCGTGCTGGCCACTGAAAAAGGTCTGCACTCGCACTCGTCGACGCTTATCGGGGATGTCATCACTTTTTGCGGCTCGATCGGCTTTTCCCTGTACACCGTTTTTGCAAAAAAGCTGGCTTGGAAGTTCGACACCTTTTCCATGAACATGTTCAACTATGTTTTCGGTGGGATAGTATTTCTTCCGATGGGTGTTTACGAGTGCTTGGCTGTTACCCGCGCTCATGCATGGGGCGGTATCACCTGGAAGGCATGGGTTGGACTTGCGTATATGTCCGTTTTCGGTTCCGTGGTCGCCTTCTTGATCTATTTCTGGGCTTTGCGCTACATGGCCGCGTCCCGGCTGGGTGCACTCAGTTATATTCATCCGATTGCCGCAACCCTCCTCGGCATTTTGTTGCTTGGCGAAAAGATTACACAGAGTGTCGCGGCAGGTGGCGCTTTGATCCTCGCCGGAATGTATCTAATCCAGTCGGGTCGGGAACGAGTTGCTCGAGTCTATTCGCGCGAAGCCTGCGTTTCCCCTCCGGAATGAAATGTGCGGCGGCTGCAGCCCACCGCCGTGAAATAGATCAAAGACGGAGGGCGAATCAGAATTCACTTGAAACCCAAGCAGTTCAGAGAGAGAGGCCTATGAGAGCGGTCTTGCAAAGGGTTAGCCGAGCGCAGGTGACAGTGGAAGAACGCGTTACCGGGCAGATTGGCGCAGGGTTGCTGATTCTGCTCGGTGTGGGGCGAGAGGACACTTCCGCTGTCGTGGTGTCGATAGCGGGGAAGGTGGCGAACTTGCGGATATTTGAGGACGAGCAGGGAAAGATGAATCGTTCGCTATTGGATGTGAAGGGTGCGGCGCTTGTGGTGTCGCAATTTACTCTTTACGGTGATGCGCGCGGGCAGCGGCGTCCAAGCTTCCTGGCGGCAGCGGCGCCAGAAAAAGCTGCGGCGCTGTACGAAGAGTTTAACGCTGCGCTCGCAGACCTTGGAATCAGCGTGGCGACGGGAATATTTCAGACCACGATGTCCGTCGAGCTGGTTAATGAAGGGCCGGTTACGATCCTTCTCGATTCCGACAAAACCTTCTAGCCACCAAGGGAGCGCAAGCTGCGTGGAAGTAGCGCCGTTCCCAGCCCTCCGCGAAGAGGAGGTAAGGTGTGGGTCTTGGGGGCGTAGCAATAGTGCAGGCCGGGTGAGATTTTCGCGCAATATTTTTCATGCAAAATTCTGCCAAAGCTTCTCTGGCTCTGGCTTGAAAATTATTGTTCCCAAAGCAGCTTCGCCGGATCGACGTGCAGGACTCGTCGCACGGGACCGGCGACCGAGAAAGAAGCCTCTACTTCAGTTCGGCTACGTAAGTATGTCAACGAATGAGCCCTACCACACGCTTGCTAGCTTCTTCAGTCCTTGCACGTAATCCTCTTTCTCGACCCGGCTTTCGACACCGAATCGCGTCAGGATTGTTATCATTTGTCCTACGGGAACTCCGCCAAGCTCAGCGGTTTTGCCAAGAGAAGCCTCTCCGTTCCTATACCCCTCTACTGCGAGCAAAATTCTGCCGCGCGAAACCAGATCTCGCACCGCCTTGGACAGATCACTGCGTCCTTCCTTGCTGATCTCGTTGAGGAATTCATAATTATCGCGGTCCATGCGGATACTCATCGTCTTGGTCATTTTTGTGCCTCCAACTTCAACCTGGCATCGTCAACAATCGAATCCTTGTACCGCCCGTTTCCCGCTAGCGCAGCAAGTTTTGCGAGCGCGTCGTTGCTGTCAATCAAAGCCTTCTCATGGCTCCGAACGAGAATGGCCAAAGCAGTCGTGAATCCAAGGCCGAGCAATTTGCACGCATTAATCCCGTTTTTGTCATCGATTCCCACAAGCTGTGCCTTTTCTTTGAGGGCAAGCGCGATTGCTTCGGCCTCGCCCACGCCCAAGCTAAAATCGGTCTGCAATTTGGCAACGAGCTTCTTGTTCTTGACGACCTTCACCTTGATTCTGGCATCGTCCAGTGCCTTTTGAATTATAAGCGCGTCCAACGTTTTCTTGACGTCACAGCACTCCCTATTCGCGCATGGCGACAACTTTGGACGTGTATACCCACGCGAGCGTGACTGCGCAAAGAGATGCTGTGAACCTGCTCGAAGGCCAATTGTTCCCAAATGTTCCCAAGTCGGAGAATGGCGACAATACCGTGCAGGAAGAAACTCAGCTAATTCATTGAGCTAGTGGTCGGGGCGTCCGGATTTGAACCGGAGGCCTCCTGCGCCCAAGGCAGGAGGACTACCAAAAACAACCGTCCTGTTTTCAACGTTCCT
>Ga0302326_10004484_pt1 | contig 32307 bp, 33 predicted proteins | sample Palsa_T0_3_FD_202264 | JGI IMG/M metagenome (GOLD analysis project Ga0302326, IMG submission 202264) | Peat permafrost microbial communities from Stordalen Mire near Abisko, Sweden - Palsa_T0_3 | ecosystem: Environmental > Terrestrial > Soil > Palsa > Peat permafrost | place: Sweden: Abisko...
AATATAGAAATTCTTGAAATTAATAGTGGAATCCCTTGCATACTGATTAACCAGGATGGTCGTAATCAGGAACCCTGACAAAACGAAAAACAGGTCCACGCCGAGAAAACCGCCTTGAAATGGCACTCCGGGAGAGATGACCTTTGTAACATAATTGGAGTGGAAAAGCAAAACACTTATACAGGCGAAACCCCTGAGTGCGTCTAATCCGGGAATATATTTTAGTTCAGACTTGTGGCTCATTAAAGGAATAGTGATTTAGAATATTGGAAAGCAATAATCGGCTCAATTATACAACAATCTTTACAAAAAGAAGACAGTTTAGTGCCTGGACCCTATAAATAACCCTGCTTTTTCAAATAGTCGACCCAAACTTCATAGGCCGGCGGCTTCAGGTGGAGCCCTTCATAAGAATACTGGCTTTTGAGCCGGCCGTCCGCATCCGCAAACAAATGAAAGATGTCGACGTAGGTATAATCGCCGTCCGCGGCATGGTCTTTTAGCAGTTCATTCAGCACCAGCACATGCTCCCCTTTATCATAATGCTGCGGGAAGTGGGGCATCGCGGGGTTTACAGGGAGCACACTCTGAACATAGATCCTGGTCTGAGGGCATTTGTTGTGGATCTCCCGCACTATTTTCATGTAGTTATCGGCTATGACGACTTCGGGAATGTCTTTCCCGATATCATTGATCCCTAATAAAATGAAAACTTTCGACGGATTGCGGCCGGTAATGTCTCCAATGCGTTTTAAAACGCCATAGCTGATATCGCCGCCGATGCCACGATTGACGACCGTAGTATCATTCAGCACTTTTTTCCAGTCACCCATTTCGGTGATGCTATTGCCCAGGAAAATGATCCTTCCCGACACTACCGGTTCCTTTGCAAACTGGGCCAGTCTCTGCGGCGTATGCTCCGGAATAAAGGGTATCGTATCGAAGAGGTTTTGGTTGGTCACACCCGATGCCTGTACGTCCGCAAGCTCATCCCCGATGCCCTTCAATAGGGCCGGGTCGTCAAAATTCCCAGCCCCGACATGCCCTGACTCGCCATCCAATACGATCAGCCTGGCGGGCAGCAACTTCGAGAATTCCATAGCGGGCGCCGGATTGCACAGGTGATCCTGTTTTTCGACGATGATCGTCATTTTTGCTTTCACCTGTTTGGCGGCCTCGGCCAATGAGCCCTTATAGGGTTTTGCAATATCATGCACGATAAGCGCTTTCAATTGGTAATAAGTGTCATTCCAGTCATTGACCTTTGCGTTTTCGGTATATTTCAGATATCCCTCCACGCCTGCACGCGGCAGGGTCTTGATGATATTCGGCGGCGTGGTCGCATTTAACTGGGTGTACATGGTGCCTGTAGCAAGGATGGGGTTGACGGTGTAACGGCCGTTGTGAAAGGCCGTATCCGTTTCGATGATCCTTCGCATAATGGTCCATTCCACCAGGTCATAGCTGCTTGGCTGGGGCGTGGCTACGATCGGGATGAGATGGCTCATGAAATCAGGATAACTTACCGCCCATTGAAAGGCCTGATAACCGCCCATCGAAATACCCATCACGGCATGCAGGTGGCTGATGCCGAATTTCGTGGTAAGCAACTGGTATTGGCTTTCAACCATGTCGCGGATGGAAAAAGCGGGGAAATCGGCACCATGCTGCTTTATGCTGTTGGAGGGTGAGCTGGTAACGCCATCACCCAGGGCGTCCACGACGATTAGAAAATACTTCGTAGTGTCAATTGCCTTCCAGGGCTTCACCAGCTGCTCGATTATTTTCGAGGTGCCCCCATACCAGCTCGGGAAAAGAATGCCATTCGTTTTTGCACCGTTCAGCTGCCCATACACCCGATAACCTACCTGGCAATCTTTTATGACTGCGCCGCTCTCGAGTTTAAAATCGCCCAAAGCAGCAAACTGTTGCCGGTCGCCCGGCGTATTTTGCGCGGTGGCGGCAACGACGCCCATGCAAAAAAGTGAGACCAATACCGACTTTCTCATAGACAAAATATTATTTTATAAATTCGCCATCCCGTCCCTGTAGCCCTTCCCAATAGGGATCGACAGTCCACCGATCTCGATCATCTCGGCCGTATAAGACTCGATCCTTCGTATCGAAACGATAAACGACCTATGCACCCGCTTAAACAGGTGAGCCGGCAGTATCGCCTCGATCTCATGCGTACTCATCTTCGAGAGATATTCATTCCCCGTGGTCCTGATCTTGATATACTCCCGCTGACTCTCGACAAAAACGATCTCGGAAAAAAAGATCTTCACTTTCTTCTTCTGCACATTGATAAATACGAAATCCCGCGTCTCGGGGTCCTCCGCCGGTTCCTGCTTCAACCCATGAACCGTCCTCACCTTGGTAACCGCCACCAGGAACCGCTCGAATTCGATGGGCTTTAGCAGATAGTCCGTCACATTCAGGTTAAAACCTTCCACCGCATATTGATGATAGGCGGTCGTGATAATGACCGCCGGCGGATTGACCAGCGTCTTCAAAAACGACATTCCCTTTAACTTTGGCAGATGGATATCCAAGAAGATAAGGTCGACACCGGTATGACGCAGGTAGTCGGTCGCCAGTATGGCATCTTTAAAAGTTCCCAGCAATTCCAAAAACGGCACGTCTGCAATATAATCAGCCAGGACCTTCACCGCCAATGGCTCGTCTTCTATGATGATACACCTGATCTTAGACATGGCTCGCCAAATTTATCTTTAAAGTAGCGGAGAATTCCGACGCCCGCGGCTCCAGCAAGATCTGGTAGTCCGTATACAGCAATTCCAGCTGACGACGAAGATTAGACAAGCCGATATTTTCCCTCACATGACCGTCCCCGGAAGAACCATCGGTAGAGTTCCTCACGAAGAACGCCAGCTGCCGCTTCACTATGGAAAGATGAATATCTATAAAGGGCTGACTCCTCGTTTCCGAGACCCCGTGCTTAAAGGCATTCTCCACCAGCGGGATCAGCAGCAATGGCGGTAAAGCCTGTTTCATGTCTTCTACATCATAATTGAAGTTGACCCGCAGAGAGTCATCATAACGTATCCGCTCCAGGGCGATATAGTCGTCGATGATCTTCAATTCCTGTTCGACAGCTATATAGGGCCCGCCGGCGTCATACAGCATATAGCGCAATATCTTCGATAACCGTAAGATCGTCTCCGGCGCCTTGTCGGACTTGTCCCGTGCCAATGAGTAAATATTGTTCAGCGTGTTGAACAGGAAATGCGGATTGGTCTGCGACTTGAGAAAACTCAGCTCCGCCGCTTGCTTCTCGATCCGCAGCTGTTGGGTCGTCTGCCGGAACTTGACGTTATGATAAATCATACTGGCTATGCCAAACATAATGGCCGATGGCATGCCGAAGCCTGCCTCTTCGTGAAGATCATGATCTTTGCCAGCGGGATCGATATAGTCCGTATTTACGTGCAGGACATATCCCAATTGTGCCCATAGATGAAAGCCCTCGGAGAACAGGAAGATGTACAATAGTGCGATCAGGATGCCATTATAGAATTTCCGCCAACGAAACCGCGGAAAGAAATATTCGTACAAGACATAGTTTGCCAGGGTAAGGTAGATGGTCAGCCAGAGGCAATTCAGCAGGGCCGTGACAATTCCCTTATGTTCGGACAGCTCCCTGATGGTGCACATGCAGACAATGCCGAGGCCGACCCACCCATAGAGTTGAAAACGTTTTATATCGAAAAGAGCCTTCATCGTTCGCTTTATGCATTAAATATCGGCAAAACTTTCCAACATCATCTGGCCGGTCCGACCGTTGACCGAAAACCCGATTTGGTATACCATCCGCCGTCGTCTGTTGACGCAACTTCCAGGTCTTGAATTGTTTACGTAGTATTATGAAAAGAAACCTCCATGAGTAAAACAATACAATTCGGGGAAGATGTCCCCGGCTACGACATCCGCGTACTAAACGAACGGGAGATCCGGGCGGCGGCGGGTCTCCTCTTCCTGGCGACCTTCCTCTCGTTCATGCTCATCATGTTCGACAATAATTTTGTGCCCATCAAATACGTGATCACATTTTTCCTGGCCGATTTTATTATCCGGGTCTTTATCAATCCGAAATTCGCACCTTCCCTGGTCATCGGCCGGCTCATCGTTGGCCGGCAGACACCGGAGTATGTGGGCGCAAAGCAAAAACGGTTTGCATGGATCATTGGCGTGGCTTTGTCAGCCATCATGTTCACTTTTATGGTCGTCGTCAATGCCTATAGTCCCATCACGGGCATCATCTGCCTCATCTGTTTGGTTTTCCTCTTTTTCGAATCGGCCTTCGGCATCTGCCTCGGATGTAAGTTCTATTCTCTATTCAATAAGGAGAAAGCCCAATATTGCCCCGGCGAGGTCTGCGACCGGAAATCGAAACAGCCCATCCAGAAGACTACGGCGGCTCAACTGATGATGGTATTGGGCTTCGCACTTTTTATTACACTGCTGGCGACCAATTTTAGTAAATACTACAACCGGAAACCTTATGACCTATTTGGGCTGTTTGCAACCACCGAAAAAACAAAATAGCCAAATGCACGTCATGTCTCCCGTCCGCTCACTCGAGCGCTATTTCTCCCGCTTCCGGCAGAACATCATCGGCCAGGAACAGTTTTTCGAGACGCCTTATGGCCCGCAAAGGATCATCTATGCGGATTGGACGGCAAGCGGACGAGCCTACAGGCCGATCGAAATGCGGCTCCAGGAGGAGATACTGCCATTTTTCGCCAACACGCATTCGAGATCGACTATTACCGGGGAAAGGATGTCCAACGCCTATGAGGAGGCCAGGACCATCGTCAGGGAACATGTCAATGCCAGGGAGGACGATTGCCTGATCTTCTCCGGCAGCGGCATGACCGCAGCCGTCAACAAACTGCAAAGGATAATGGGCCTCAGAATACCTGAACGGCTTATGGGTTATATCGATTGCCCGAGACCGGAGGAGGCTGCAAGACCGCTTGTCCTGGTGACCCATATGGAGCACCATAGCAACCATATCAGCTGGCTGGAGACCATTGCCACAGTTGAGATGATCCGCCCGGCGGCGGATGGTAATGTTGATCTGCAACATCTCCGGGAACTGTTGGAACGGTTCCGGCATCGGAAGAATAAAATTGCGGCGGTGACGGCCTGTTCGAACGTCACCGGTATCGAGACACCGGTGCATGAGATCGCCGCGATCATGCATGAATACGATGGCCTCTGTTTTGTCGATTATGCCTGCTCGGCTCCCTATGTTCCAATAAACATGCATCCCGGGCCACGCTCGAAGGATTTGGATGCGATCTATTTTTCCTTCCATAAATTTCTGGGCGGTCCGGGTACCCCCGGCGTACTGATCTTCAACAGCGGGCTATACAGGAACCGCATTCCCGATGAGCCCGGCGGCGGCACGATGCTGTATAGCAACCCCTGGGGCGTACATGAATATGTGGCCGATGTCCAACAACGGGAGGAAGGCGGCACTCCCCCCATCTTGCAGGCAATAAAGGCTGGCATGTGTATTCGCCTGAAAGAAGAGATGGGCCTGGAGAATATGCTCTGTCGTGAAAAGGAGATGGTCCTTCGTCTCTTAGACGGGCTCGGAAAGATCGCCGGCGTCCAAATATTGGGTGCGGCCACGAAACGCCTGGGCATTGTCTCCTTCATCGTAAGAAATGCGCATTATGATCTGATCGTGAGGCTGCTCAACGACAGGTTCGGCATCCAATCCCGGGGCGGCTGCAGTTGCGCGGGCACTTATGGCCACCTGCTCCTTGACATCGGGGAGGAGCGATCTTACCAAATATTGGATTCTCTCCGCGCCGGAGATAATTGGTCCAAGCCAGGATGGGTAAGACTGTCCGTTCACCCCACCATGACCGACGCCGAAATAGACTATATCATAGACGCCGTAGAGATCACGGTTGAGCTTTCTTCCCATATTCCATCCCCATAAAACTGAAGCCCGATATCTTACCCTCGGCATTGAACCTGAATACCAACCAGTCTTTGCCCATCCACTCATATTCAAACGTGCCTAAAAAAGTGTCGTAATGCCAATGGCTTAGAGCGACATTTATATTGTTGGGAAACGACAGGATAAGCGAGTCGCCCGACAGCCTTATCCAGGCATCGCCATACAGATCATCGTTAAACGTCCCGGTATAATCCTTTAATGCCAGCGAAGGATGCGTATTCAACACCCGCCTGGCCTCAAACTCCTTTTGGCGTTTTGTACCTTCATTGTGGATCCTTTTGTACATGGTATGCATGGAATCGCTCCAGTCGGTGCTGTTGTCATTGAAAACCCAGAGGTCCATGGCCTTGTACATAAGCGCATGTCTTAGCTCCGTATGGTCCAGGTTAGAGAAGATATAAATGCCAAAATGTTCATCATTGATCAGCCCGCAAATAGCCACGGCGCCGTCAAGACTGCCGGTGTGAAAGTTGACCATTTTCCCATGATAGTCTTCCTGGAACCAGCCGAGTCCGTATGTGGTCCAATGCGGTTTGGTTACCCTCGCTGTAGGATAGAATTCCTCGGGGGTTACCATGCTTTGCGGCGTAAAAAGGGCCTTGTAGGTCTCGGGCTTCAGCAGACGAGTGCCGTTTACCTTGGTGCTGTCGAGCAGACAGATCATCCATTTGTTGATATCATCGGCACAACTCCATACCGCACCCGCGGCGTCGACTCCTTTAACCTCTATATACTTTATCGGTTTGACGACGGTATCGCCATACAGGAAATGCGGCGTGATATGACTGGGCTCATTTATAGATGCGTTGTAACTTGGATAGGTATGGATCATGCCCAGTGGCGTAAAGATCCTTTGCGTGATAAATTCATTCCAGGGCTTCCCGCTGACCTTATGGATCACCTCACCCGCCACCATATACATGAGGTTTTGGTAGGTAAATGAAGAGCGGAAAGAATAGGCGGGCTTGATAAGCCGCATCTTATAGATAATGCTGTCCAGCGGAGTGCCTTCCACCCATAGCCAGTCCGCATTCCCAAGACCCGTGTTATGTGTGAAAAGGTCTTTTACGGTGATTTCGCTGTTGGCATAGTTGTCATAAAGCTTTAATGCCGGATAGATATCACTGACCTTATCGGTCCACTTTACCTTGCCTTCGTCCACGAGGATGCCCATGCAGACCGCCGTCATGGCTTTGGTAGTCGACGCGCAAATGGAAAGCGTCGATGTGCTGAAGGCTCCCGGCTTTCCTACTTCTGCAACCCCATACCCCTTTTTGAAAACCACTTTACCGTCTTTGACGACCGCAATGCTCATCCCCGGCGTCTGCCAGAGTTTTAATCCCGCCTGTACGTAGGCATCAAAAATGGCGTCCTTGCCGGCAATGACTGTTTTTTGCTGAGCAGCGACAGACAGGCAAAATAGCCCCGTCACCACTAACGATAGTAGATTTTTTAGCATGACTGAATATACTATTTATTGGCCCCGTTGCGAAAAAAAGGCGTCCTGATCATCGGAAGTGGAAACATGTCGATGACTTCGATCAAAATAGAAGGGGCAAGATAATTAACGGCAGGAATGGGCCTCCCGGAAATAGCTTATATTTAGCAACCCAAAAGAAGCTTCATCAAAATCCGGATATCAAATATTAGTCTAAACACCACAGACTCCGAAGTAAGGAGATTGTTCTCTCCATTTGGAGTGGTGGACTCTGCGGAAGTAAGCAGAAATTCCCTCAACGGCCGGTCACTCAGGAATGGTAAAGTCAATATGCCCGTCGATGCTCAGGCCAGACAAGCCATTGTATCACTGGACAAGACCATCATGGATGGCAGGATCATATCGGTAAGCGAGTGGCCATCCGGTAGCGAATGACCACGTGTGGTCGCAGACGAGTTATCCTCACTAAGGATTTATCTTTGAGAAAGCTTTGTAAATTCTGCACCATTGAAGATCCTGGAAAAATTCATGTCTCCGGACTTGTTAAATTCTTCAAGATACCTGATGGTGACGATGCGCCAGAAGTTCTTTCCTCTCAGCTCCGGATAGTCCGGCGCTTTGACGAAGATCCCCTCCACCATATGCCTGGTCTTGAATGAAATTGCCACCTGGCGGGGCCCGTTGTTTTGTGGCGCTCCCTGTTGAATGAATTTTTCGATCTGTTCAATTGTCATTATTATTCGTGTTTTTCGATTTTCTCAACACAGCGGGTGTATTAGCAATAGCCATAGCATACCGCATTGATGTTCATCCCCGCACCTACCGAAGCAAAAAGGATAAGATCGCCTTTTTCAAGCCGGTGATCGGGCATATTGTTTTTCCTGACGAGGTCAAATAAAGTCGGGATGGTAGCGACGGAATTGTTGCCCAACCATTGGATACACATAGGCATCACAAAGGCAGGAACGTCCATAACCCCATACAGCTCGTAAAAACTCTTCACGATGGCCTCGTCCATTTTCTCGTTGGCCTGGTGGATGAATACCGCCTTCAGGTCCTGTATCCCGAATCCACTCGCATCCAGGCAGGCCTTCATAGCCGGCGGAACATGACGCAATGCATATTCATATACCTTTCGGCCCTTCATCTTTATGTATCGCTCAACTCCATCCGTCGCCGGATGATGCGTTCCGCCAAGGCTTATAAACTCCGTTTCCTCTTCACAGTCGGACCGCACTTTCGAGGACAAGATCCCGGCCGCCGGCCCATCCCCCTCCTTGTACTCAAGGATACAAGCCCCGGCGCCATCGGAAAAGATCATGCTGTCCCGGTCGTGCGGATCTATGACCCGGGAAAGCGTTTCCGTTCCTATCACCAGTGCATTTTTCGCCATGCCCGACCTGCAGTAAGCATCCGCATGGATCAACCCCTGCAACCAGCCCGGACAACCGAAAATAAGATCGTGAGGTATGCAATCGGGATTGCAAATGCCCAGCTTCCGCTTCACCCTTGATGCGAGCGATGGAACAATGTCCAGTTGAGCGCTGCCTTCACCCGCAATATCACCAAAATTATGCGCTACGATTATCTGGTCGATCGTTTCGGCGTCAATACTGCTGTCCGCAATGGCTATAGCCGCGGCCGCCGCAGCCATATCGGAAGCGCGAATATCCTGCTCCGCATACCGGCGTTCCAGGATGCCAGTGATCTTGCTGAACTTCCTGACAATATCCATTGCTGGTGTGTCAAGCAGCGATCCCTTTTCCGAATAGAAATTCATGGATTCGAAATGGCTGTTACTGATCATAACACCCGGGATATAAGAACCAGATCCTGTAATAACTGAACGACGCATACTTACTTTGCTTACCTTTAACCTATATTAACGACAAACATGATCAAAAAAATTTCCGGAATTGAGCTACTTAAAAGAAATTTCGATTGCGTGGAACTGAAGTTTCTGGGTTTTTTCGAAAAAGGAGAACCCCGTTGGCCAATGGATAAACGAGACTATCTCCGTAATCATCATCAAAGCCTCGACCAGTTCTTTCCCGCAACCGTATCCATGGACAAATTACGATTGACCGGACTACCTGATGAGATCCTTGTTGAACTTCGCACCGCATTCGAAGCATTTCAGCGAGGGGAAGAATACAATTAACCCAACGCGATACCCACTAGCGTAAAGCCTCCGGATTATGATCCGAAGGCTATTTTTCCAACAAAAATCTATTTTCTACCAGCGGTTTCCCCTGTCCTTGGAGAACGAACCGTTACGGTTATCCGATTTCGGCTTCGCCTGGGTCACGGAAATAGTCCTTCCGTCAACCTGCTTTCCTTCCAGATCCTTCATGGCCTCCTGCGCAGCCTTGTCGGCCATTTCTACAAAGCCAAATCCACGAGACCTGCCCGTCTCCCTATCAGTTATCACCTTGGCAGACGTCACATCGCCATACTTGGCAAACAACGTTTTCAGTTCATCATCGGTAACCTGAAAGCCCAGATTTGAAACATACAAATTCATACAAATTGATTAAAATAGTTAAAAAAGTACTGAGCAGATGCAATAAAAAGTAGAGGAAACAGGGCCTATAGAAAAAGAGAGAGAGGCGAATCGATTACTTAATGTTGTATTATCTCAATAAGAGCCGGTGAAGATAGTCATTCTTAAGGGGCCTGCCTAAAAAATCTTCCCGGGTGGATTTATCTCAGTTTTAACACCTTTCCCATCTTTTTCTTCACCACACGAAAGAAATCATCGAGCAATTCGCCGAATACGATAAGCCCGTCCGGCTCTTCTTCCACACTCGCTTCCCTGGCTAATTGCAGCAGCCGCTGCTGCTTCATCTGCTCGACCGTCTCATCAGGTATTTCCAGCCCCCTTTCTGCCAGCAGTGTCCGTGCCAACACATAATCAAAATGACCCCACTCATCCGGCTTCGCGATGATCTCCAATAACTCCACATCCGTAAAGGATAAGAGATAATAACCCGGCTCTACATTCTCAAGATGGCGCCGGTAATACTCTTCGAGCGCCTTATGCGCCTTATCGAGATCATTGGCCCTGACTTTTAGATGAATAGTCTGTTCGACTGTATTCCGGAAAAAACCGGGCTCGAGCAGCGGCTTGACCTTCTCTACTACACAATCTATTTGTTGCGCATGGAGTTTGTCGGCAACAGCGGAAGCAAGACCGGGATCATTGAATTGCTGAAATGTCTGGAAGAGAGCTGCCATAAAACATTGTTTTGAGCGGGGCTCAGGGGCGATTAAAAATAAATTAAATTGCGGCATCCGCCAACTTTAGCCGCCAATCCTTCGTCTTTGGTTACGGCACAAAGCTAGTTTTCACCTATCTTCGGCCCGCCAGGGATACCGGACCAAGATGTGGCTTCACACTGGCCCGTTCATCCTGAAAAACCTGGTCTTCATCCGTGAAAATCAGGAAATCAACTGGTTATCAGAATGTTAAAGGTTTACTATATTGCAGCAAAATATATAGTTTTTGCAGCAGAATATATAGTTTTCCGGTCTTTTAGAAACTTAACAGCAGTGTATGAAAAAATTGATGATCTGTATTTTATGTTTAGCGTCCATCCCGGCTTTTGCGCAGTTCCGACTCGGTGTTCAGGGGTCTTTTTCCGCCCTTAACTATTGGGCTACCGATGGTTTTGGCGGCCTGCCCTCCCAGGAATTTACCTGGGGAAAGAATGGGTATCAGGCTGGCGTCTTTGCCGAATATGATCTGGGCTACTCCGGTATAACGATCCAACCCGCTTTGATGTATGCCACGACCGGCGCTCATGTCGGCCAGTCCCTGGGATTTCAGGACAACGCAAACTTTACCTATGCCTTCTCCGATTCAAAAATTACGGTCAATTCCTTGCGCCTGCCCGTCAACCTCCTCTACACCTACAGGATAGACCCCAAATTCAAGGTCTTCGGCGGCGCGGGACCCTACATAGCCAAGAACCTGAGCGGGACGGAAAAAGGGAACTTTAGCGGGGACTCCACCAACAATTACAATAACTCATTTACCTATCGTTTCAAGAATACAATCAGTATAAACGGTAACGCTTCTCAGGCAACCCTGGGCCAAAGCAACGTGGCTTCCCTCGATATCGGTGTGGATATCCTGCTTGGATTCCAATATAAGAAGTTCCAGGTCTCCGGCGCCTGGATGAGGGGCTTCCAAAGACAATACCATACGAACTATGTGAATATGGGCAACCAGCTCTGGAATTTTACCCTCGGTTACATCATATTCGGACACGAACCCAAACCTAGGCTGTAGAAGCCTGGTTCAGCAGCGACGGTGCCTTGCCAAACTCTTTCTTAAAAGCGAACGAAAAATGGGAAAGGTCCTCAAACCCTACTTCCAGGTAGACGTCTGAAGGCTTCTTCCCTTTTTCTTTTATAAGGTAATAGGCCTGTGCAAGCCTCTTCTGCTGCAACCACCGGCCCGGTGCAGCATGGAAGATCTTTTCAAAATCCCGCTTAAAGGTAGCCAGGCTCCTGCCGGTAAGAAAAGCAAACCGTTTCATCTCGACATTAAAAGCGAAATGGCGGTTCATAAATTCCTCCAGATCGATCTTGCCAGGTTCACTGAAATCGAATAAAAGGTCCCTGGCCTTTTTATCGAGCTGCAGCAGTAACCCTTCACGCCATATTCCAGGCTGTATGCGCGCAATATGTCGGTGTTGCACGAATAGAACAGCCAGGCGCCTGCCTGCATATGCGGATCCTTCTCACTCATGACTGCAATTTAGCCATTTTAAAAAACTCACCCGGCCGCACGGGCTCATTTGTCGTTCCCGGGACGCCCCGTTATCACTTGCCCGGCCGGCCTCTTTCGGAAAGGTCCTGGATGACAGGGATGTCCGATGATACCTTATGAAAGGTCGCGGGCGCCATGACGCCGGGCGCCAGTCCGCATCCCGACCGAGGATCTCTGTAAACCTCCATGATCTCCACGTCCCGCATACTAAAAGTCAGCACCAGCGAACAGCCGGAGTCTTGCGCAGGACGGAAAAGCAGACTGTTTTCCTCATAGGCGACCGTGTCCATGAACGCTCCCGATCCAAAGTTCGGATATCCATTGCTGATATAAAAGCAAAAAGCCGCCGTCTTCTTGTCCAGCAGCCGCACCCGTATCTCACCATGGTGTCCGGTAATGTTGTTTCTTTTTACGTCTCCGAGCAGGACATATGTCCCGGTTGGATCTATGAACGATGGCTCGTCCTCTGGCAAAGGAAAATGTACGCAGCATAACAGCAGCAGAAAAAGACTTTTCATACAACGCAGATTTAGCGGTTATTGAAAAAAGCTTCCTCATGTCTGTTGCTTATTAAGATACGAAAAAAAAATAGTTGTGCAAAAATTTGGTATGATCGAAAAATTATTACCATCTTTGCACTGTCAAAAAAATTAAAAAATGCGCTACATGATATTCCATAAACAAATAGAGACCAGGTTTAGTCCCAATTGGGATTATACCGATCGCGGGGCATGTTTTGCTATTGAATAGATGTAGACTATATCGATAAAACATAGGCCCCGCAAGAGATTGCGGGGTTTTTTGTTTCTTGATGCAAGACCAAAAGACGATACCGCCGATATCACTACAGGAGCTCTACAGTATCCGAGAGGATAAGTATGTCCGCTCCTGCATGGGAAACATATGTCCATATCCGAGACCATGGTTTGATCATCCGGAATCCTGATGAAGGATTCTTCAGATAGCAAAGCCTGGTCCCCCAAAGACCGGGCTTTTTTATACATGCTGATCTGTTCGTCTAAGGGCCAGGACATTAGATTTTCAATCTTTTAATACGGGTTCGAATCCCGTACAGATCACCACCATACGGGATTGTTGTAATTGGCTAACAGGTCAGTCTCCAAAACTGAAGACACAGGTTCGAATCCTGTATCCCGTGCGGAAGAAAATCGAATAAAGCGTAAAAACAAAAGCAATGGATCAGCACAAATGGCGGAAGTTGGATGGTACCCGGATCAAACGGGCCATCCGGGACGAGATCAGAGCGGTTCTCGTAAGAGAAAAAAACGCCGGTCACGAATTGAAGGTCTGCATCGGCACCGACAGCCAGGTGAAAGGCAACCGGACGGAATTTGCGACCGTGGTCGTATTCATCCGTAAAGGCAAAGGCGGATTCATGTACATACAACCGGAAACCAGCACGCAAAAATTCAGCGTTAAAGAGCGGATGTTGCGGGAAGTGGCTAAAAGTATAGATGTTGCTTATACGTTGGCCCCGTTGTTCACCCGCTTCGGCGTCGATATGGAAGTTCACGCGGATATTAACACCAATCCGGCTTTCAAAAGCAACGACGCGCTGAAGGAAGCTATGGGTTACATCATGGGAATGGGATTCGCCTTCAAGGCTAAACCCAATGCCTTCGCCAGTTCCAGCTGCGCTAATAAAGTGGTTCAATAGATGACTTAAAAGCATCGCGGCTCAGAAGGAGGAAAAATGCGGCCCTGGTTTAGCCCCGGGGCCGCTATTCCAAAATAGAGGTTCTTAATAACTAAAATGAAAAAATGGAAAATTCAGATACACAAAAGATCGTCAATATGGTTGACCTGTTCGACGATCATTTCCTCGACCCGAAGTCGTTGTACGTGCATTCGTTTGACCGGCTGCCGAGCCTGTCTCATATCGGCAATATAGACGGAGAAAAGGCCTTCGCTTCTTTCAAAGAGAAATTTGCCGGAAAGATTAAGGGGACTTACCGATATGATTGGTATGAGTTCAGGAAAAAGCGATACCAGTTTGACACGACCATGGTACTGCTGGATAACTGCTGCCTGATCGAATTTTATAAGTCCTATTGCGAGATCTGGCATGATGGAGAACGACAGGAATTCATTTCGGAAGTCACTGGACTGTTGAGTCCAATAAGGGAAAGACAGAGACGGCAGCCACTAGAAATCAATCTCGTCGTTCAGGGCAGACAAAAATTCGAACTGAAGGCAAAGGAAGTCAAACGTACTAAGTTGGACATCGGCTTATTCTACGGTGAGGGATTCAATGAGACCGACGAGCTTATAAGGAAGCGGCTCAATAAAAAAGACGATAAGGGAATTGTATTGCTGCATGGCTTACCGGGGGCGGGGAAAACCACCTACCTACGGTACCTGATCGGGAAGATCAAAAAACGCGTACTGTTCCTTTCACCTTCGCTGGCCGGAAACCTGATGAACCCCGACTTTATCGAGTTGTTGATGAATAACCCGAATACTGTCCTGATCATCGAGGACGCCGAGAATATCATCATGGACCGAAAGATCAACCAGGATTCAGCCGTTTCGAATCTCTTGAATATTTCCGATGGGCTGCTGGCGGACTTCCTGAATGTACAGTTGATCTGTACGTTTAATAACTCGCTGACGCTGATTGACAGCGCGCTTATGCGCAAAGGGCGTCTGATCGCCAAGTACGAATTTGGGAAATTGACAGTCAGCCAATCGCAGAGACTGAGTGATCACCTGGGCTTCGATTCGAAAATTACCCGCCCCATGACGGTTGCCGAGATTGCCAATCAACATGAAAAGCAGGCCGAGCCGGTTGTGATGGAGGCAATCGGGTTCAGACGACCGGTCACAATTATCTGATCAAGCCTGATCCTGGTATAGTTCGTGCATCAACCGGATCTTTTTCCGGATACGGCGGACATAAGTATTGGGGGAAATGATTTTCAATCCCTCCCCAAATCCGATGAATTCCCGGTCCAGCTCGAAATTGGGAATAACGGAAATAGAGAATATCGTTCCTTCTTTTCGCTGTTCTAAGATCCGCTGGGAAGCATGAATGGGTTTGGTGCGGATATAAGGCGCTTGATTGTGGTAAGCAAGGAACTCGATTGTTGTAGGGCGATCCGCCATATTTCTGGTTACTCCTACGATATCCGAAAAGTAGGTATGCGGATCGAACCGGACATTTTGCTGAAACGGCTCATAGGCCAGCGGCTTGATTTGCTTTATACGGTCGAGCGCCAGGGTGATGATCTCCTTGCTGTTCTTGGTCATTCCCAGGATGAACCACCGGTTCCGATATTCCTTTAGCAGATAAGGATAAAAGATCAGATCACTTGCTGCCCTTGCCTTAAAGGATTGATAGCTGAGTTGCAGTGTTGTGGAATCGGTAATGGCTTTGTATAAAGGATCCAGCCAATCGATGCCGGCTAATAGTTCGTTCTTTTCAAAGTCGATGACGGATGCCTGCTGGAATTTTTCGCTATAGATCTTGTCTTCCAGTCGATTGACCATCTCGGTAACTTCCTGGAAGTGACTGAAGCCCTTGAATTGCCTGAGCAGATGCGAAACTTCCTGCAGGACATTAAGGTCCTGTGAACTGAGAGGCGTTTTGGAGATAGAGTAGTCCGGATCTTCATAGCTATAGTATTTCTTTTCGGAGACGATGATAGGAGCGTTGTAGCCTAATTTATCACTGCGCATTGCGTTCAGGTCTAAGCGAATAGTACGAAGACTGACTCCCTTGTCGATGCCCTCATATTCATACAAGGCATCGTTGCAGGCTTCGATCAGGTCTTCAATTGTCCACTTACGGCGGCGGTTCTGGAGGCATCTATCAATGGTTCGATATCGGATGAGGGCATTTCGGTTGATCGGCATCGGAGGATTTTTCTCAAAAAAAAGAAAAAAGATTGAACTGTGCAAATACATTGCACACATGGGTGCGAGGTTTGTATTGTCAAAAGGAAACGAAAAGGAGGTTTATTATGAAATTTAACTTACGGCGCTCAAAGATCAGTACAAACACTGTAAACTATGAAGGCGCACCCGCTTTTGTGCTAACGGCTCCGTTGGAGTTGTATGCGGCTGTGACGACTGCCTCGCTTAATGATCAGTACTATGCTGACACTAATGATCGGATTACCCGGCTTAGGATGCTGATCGCCCAAAATGATCCGTCCTTTGTGGCAAAGCTGTCCCTGTATGCCCGTGAGCAAATGCACCTGCGTAGTGTGCCCCTGGTATTGGCCGTTGAATTGGCCAAGCAATACAATGGTAACAATTTGGTTGGAAAACTCACTGCCAAACTGATCCGGCGTGCCGATGAAATTACGGAGCTGCTGGCTTACTATGAACTGGCGAATGAAAGAAAAGAGTTGAAAAAGCTGAACCGGCTGAGCAAACAGCTACAAAAAGGGCTGGGAGATGCGTTCAATCGTTTCGATGAATATCAATTCGCAAAGTATGACCGGGAAACAGGAGTAAAACTAAAGGATGCCCTTTTCCTGGTTCACCCTAAGGCAAAGAATGAGGCCCAACAGGCCTTGTTCGATAAAATTGCGAAGGATCAATTAAAAGTGCCATATACCTGGGAAACAGAATTGAGCCTCCTTGGTCAGCAAAAGTTCGAAACGGACGAATTGAAAGAGGCTGCAATTAAAGCGAAATGGGAAGAACTTATCCTAAGCAACAAAATGGGCTATATGGCGACCCTTAGGAATCTTCGCAATATATTGGAGGCAGATGTAAGCATGGAGGCCTTGAACAAGGTATGCGAATACCTGGGAAATGAGAAGGCGGTGGCGGGCAGCAGGCAATTGCCGTTCCGCTTTCTGAGCGCTTACAGGGAGTTGAAGAATTTGCGAAAGGGCAGGAAAAGCAAAGTGCTGGAGGCTCTGGAGAAAGCAGTATTGATCAGCGCGGCAAATATAGCAGGGTTTGACAAGGATACCCGGGTTGTCATAGCGGCCGATGTGAGCGGAAGTATGCAAAAAGCGATCAGTGCCAAGAGCAAGGTCCAATTTTATGACATCGGCCTGATGCTCGCCATGCTGCTGCAGAGTCGGTCCAATAATGTAATCAGCGGAATCTTTGGAGATATCTGGAAGGTGATCAATGTCCCACGGACAAATATGTTGGCGAACGTGGAGGAGTTTCATCGGCGGGAGGGAGAGGTCGGGTACAGCACCAACGGATACCTGGTCGTGAAGGACCTGCTGGATCGGAATCAGATCGTAGATAAAATTATGATCTTTACCGATATGCAGTTGTGGAACAGCAATGACACCGGAGAATCCATCGCCGGGCTATGGAAAAAGTACAAAAGCAACGCCCCGCAGGCAAAGCTTTACCTCTTTGACCTGGCCGGTTATGGACAGAGCCCGCTGAATCTTCTGCAGGATGATGTGTATTTGATTGCCGGATGGAGCGATAAGGTCTTTAACGTACTGTATGCCCTTGAGAAAGGAAGCGATGCCGTGGAGTTGATCAACCAAATAGCCCTATAATTGAGCGGTTCCGGGATGAGCCGGGGCCGCTCTTAAAAAAAGTTCTTTAAAATAGTAAGGATGTCGTAAAGATGGGATACTTCGTCACCCAACGGGGATAGGGCCCTGGAGCAATCCAGGGAGAGGTGCGAATCCTCACTGACAAACCCCGGTTCTCGTCTTGCTTTTTACTCCTTATTTTTAAAAGGTGCCGTAGACAAGAGGTACTTCGTGGCCACCGCTAGTTCGAATCTAGCCGCAGTCGTCCTCCGGGATACCTGTGCAAAAGCTCTTGTTGCATGTTGCCCTTTAAAAACACTTGAATGAATGGTCGTTGTTTGCTTGTCGCTCATTCATCTATAAAAAATATTAAACTCATTTGCAGGTGTCGTAGGAAAGGGTTACTTCGTTCCTAAACGTGCGGGTCGCGGGTTCGAATCCCGTCAGGTCTTCCAAAAACTAAAAAGGACCTGTAGCTCAAAGGTAGAGCAGCATTACTCTTCCCGATTTGTTACCCTGCAAATTTTTAAGAAAAAACCAATGTCAAAATTAAAATTAAAAGGAAAAGACTTGCGTGCCATCGGCTATCCCGAAGGGCCCGTGATCAGCATCGCCATGAATATCATGGAGAAGCATTACAAATTTGAGAAGGAGGAGGTAGTGACGAATTTATTGAAATCGATTTTGGCCGCTCCCGTGGAGTATGCCAATGATGCTGTGCTGGCACTGATTGCAGCGCAATTGATTCCCAAGCCGGAAGTGGACGGATCAGAAATATCCCTGAATAAAACGGGTATCCAATTCAATGTATTCGGAAAAGATTATATCGAGGAAGGCGCGATGAACCAGATGTACCAGGCAGCGAAACTGCCGGTCGCGGTGGCGGGAGCCCTCATGCCGGATGCGCATTCCGGATATGGATTGCCGATTGGCGGTGTGCTGGCTACGGAAAATGCAGTCATCCCATACGGGGTAGGAGTGGATATAGGCTGCCGGATGTGCCTTTCCGTATTCGATATCAATCCGCAGGAATTGATCCAGAGAGAAGCCTATTTTACCCGGGAATTACAGATGGCTACTCTATTCGGAGGCGGAAGACAGTTCGATCAGTCGACACCGCATGAGGTCCTCGACCACGCAGCCTTCCAGGAGATCGCTCTTCTTAAAGGGCTACAGGGTCGGGCTGCCCGGCAGCTGGGCTCCTCGGGTTCAGGCAACCACTTCGTAGAATTCGGGATCGTCGAGATCGGAGAAAAAGACGCGCGGCTGGGATTGGAGCCGGGTAACTACCTGGGGCTTTTGTCGCACTCCGGTTCCAGGGCCCTTGGCGCCAATATTGCCAATCACTATACGAAAATAGCGAAGCAAAAAAGACGACTGCCCGGGGAGGCCAATAACCTGGCCTGGCTGGAACTGACCGAACAGGAGGGGATTGAATACTGGATCGCCATGAACCTGGCAGGAGACTATGCTTCCGCCTGTCATCATGTGATCCACGCAAAAATCGCCAGGCAACTGGGCAGGCAACCGCTGACCATGGTCGAAAACCATCACAACTTTGCCTGGAAGGAACAATACGAAGGCCGGGAAGTGATCGTCCACCGGAAAGGCGCCACCCCGGCGGGTAAAGATGTGCTGGGTATCATCCCGGGATCGATGACGGCCCCTGGCTTTATTGTCAAAGGGAAAGGAGAAACGGCTTCCATCACCTCCGCTTCGCATGGGGCCGGGAGAAAAATGAGCCGGACCATGGCGATGAATTCCATTACGCATGAACTGCTCAGGGAGACGCTGACCCGGCATGGCGTTAAGCTCCTCGGCGGTGGTTTGGATGAAGCACCTCATGCCTATAAGAACATCGAAGAAGTGATGCAATCGCAGAAGCAGCTGGTCGATACGGTGGGGAAATTCTATCCGAAGATAGTGCGCATGGACGGCTGATCGGTGGAAGCGGGTCGAAGTGCCCCCTACTGCTTCTTCTCCAGCCTGTCCAGCATCTCCAGGATAGCGGCTTCTATCTTGTCCTTTTCCGCATAAGCGACCAAATGTCCTCTGCCTGGTATCATTCTGATAGATAGGTAGGGGACATTTGTCAAATGTGACCGGGCAAAACTCGCATTGGTGGTATCCACCAGGCCATCATTTTCGCCTTGCAGATAGATCACGGGAACCCGTATCCCACTCCACAACGGCAACATCTTCGTCAACTCCCCTCTATGTTGGACTTTCTCCCGGTTGGCCGTCTGCAGCATCCGGGGTATGAACCAGTGAATGAATGGGCTCTCGACCAGGTTGGTGAACCAGAACACCTTCTCCTGTCCCGGTCCGATGGGCGGAGCCACCAACACCAGGCCATCTACCAACCCGGGATGATCCATAGCCAGCCGGCAGGCGATTGGGCCACCATAGGAAACTCCTACCACAATGATCGGATGATGCGCCTTGTGTACACTGTCGAGCAACAGCTCCTGCACATGCGCTTGCACGGCAATATCCGGCACAGGCTCCGCCAAACCACTATAACCATAACCCGGCCGGTCCGCCGCATACATCGTAGCCCGGGTCAGCAGGGCACTGTCCGTAAGATAATTGCGCCAATAGCTCATAGAGCTCGGCGCCCCATGGATAAATAATACAGTGGCTTCGGAAGAATCTCCCGTCCGCACATAACGCACTTTTCGCCCCGCAGCTTCAAAATAGCCGATATGCGGTTCCACATGACGATGATGAAACCAGGCGGTGAGATCCTTGTTGTCCATCCTGAACTGCACCAGCCTGTCGAAAACCAAGAGAAGGATGATAAAAAAGATAAGTATCCCCAAAAGTGTCCGGACTACAATCCGCGTGATTCTTACAATCATACAATTAGAAATAACGATTATATCCTATCCACTACTAAAATTAAGCAAAATGAAGCCCGGTTCGTCGTGACAATCGCCTTTTTTATGTAAAGATTTTCCACCTGACGCGGAATTATAGTTATTTTAAATCGTCAAAACTAATGGCATTATGATACTCACCCTCCTGTCCCATCAATGGAAGTCCTTCTGGCGAGGCCGCGGCGTCAGTAAAAGCATCGCGATGCAGCTATTCCTGAGCTTTATCATCCTTTATTTATTGGCCAGCTGCCTCGTCCTGGGCCTCGCGCTGGGCCACTTGCTTGGCCAATTATTCCCCGGCCAGGATACCGTCAAGGTATATTGCGGCCTGATCCTCTACTATTTCGCGTTAGACCTCGTCATGCGCTTCCTGTTCCAGGAACTGCCCGTATTGTCCACCCAACCCTATTTGACGCAGAACATCCGGCGCTCCCAACTCGTGGCCTACCTGAACGCCCGAAGCCTCTTCCATTTCCTCAACATCCTGCCCCTGTTCATTTTCATCCCTTTCATCTTTACCAATATCGCCCCCGCCTTCGGCGCCGCCGCGGCCGCGGCCATCGCAGCCACCATTCTCTCGATGACCGTCTTCAACCATTTCCTGATGCTCTACATCATAAGAAGATCAGTGCTGAATACCTGGTGGCTTGCCGGCTTCTTATTCACCATTGCTGCCTTAGCCGCTCTCGATTATTTTCATATCCTGTCTCTCAGCTCGGTCTCCACCTTCTTCTTCGTGAAGATCCTATTCCACCCCTGGCTGGCGCTCTTGCTGATGGTACTCGCGTTGTCGGCCTTTCTGAACAACCGCCGCTTCCTGCTGAATAACCTGTACATCGAAGAACTCTCCAAAAGGTCCGGAGAAAAAAGATCCACGGAATATACCTGGCTGCAACAGTGGGGTACGATCGGAGAGCTGATCGGGCTCGATATTAAATTGATCGCGAGAAATAAACGCCCCAGGTATGTTGCCATCATGTCCGTCATCTTCACCTTATATGGCTTCATCTTTTTCCGGCACGAGAACCTTGCACCCTTCAATTTCTATATCCTCCTCTTTCCCGCCATTTTTATGACCGGCCTGTTCATCATCAATTATGGCCAATTCGCTTTCGCCTGGCAAAGTTCCGGTTTCGACGGACTCCTGACCGGCAACCTACCCGTATCCGAATACATCCGCGGAAAATTTCTACTCTTTAATGTGTCCAGCACCCTGGCCTTCATCCTGACGTCCTTTTACGGCTTTATGGACTGGCGGCTCCTGCCTGTGCTGGCCGCCGCCTGGCTCTATAACCTTGGGCTGAACAGCGCCTTCACCCTCTGGTTCGCCACTGTCAACTACAAAGGGATCGATCTTACCAAATCGGCCACCTTCAACTACCAGGGCATCGGCGCAACGCAATGGATCTGGGCGCTGGTCGCACTCGTCGGGCCCTACCTTATTATCGTGCCGTTCGTATTGTTCGGCGCCCCCTGGGTCGGCATCGCTGCGCTCGGCATCCTGGGCCTGATCAGTTTCCTCTTCCGCAACTGGTGGATCACCTTCCTGACAAAAGAATTCTATAAACGCAAACACCTGATCCTGCAAGGCTTCAGAGAAAAATAAACCCATACCAAAAAACAACCATGATAACGATCAACAACCTCGTCAAAGCCTATAACGGCAATATCGTCGTCAATATCCCCTCCCTCGCTTTTGAAGCAGGCGAGCTCGTCGGGGTCGTCGGCAACAACGGCGCCGGCAAAACGACCTTGTTCCGGCTATTACTCGACCTCGTAAGAGTCGACAAAGGCCAGATATTCTCCAACCAGATGGACGTGGCCGCGACCGAAAAATGGAAGACCTATACCGCCGCCTATCTCGATGAAGGCTTCCTCATCCAATACCTTACTCCCGAAGAATACTTTTATTTCGTCGGCAAATTGAACGGCATCTCGAAAGTTGATGTGGACGAATTTCTAATCGGATTCGGAGCGTTTTTCGACGGCAGCGTCCTCAAAAGCGGTAAATTTATCCGCGACCTGTCAAAGGGCAACCAGTTCAAGGTTGGCATTGCCGCCTGCCTGCTGCAAAAGCCCGAAGTGTTGATCCTTGACGAACCTTTCGCCAACCTGGACCCCTCCTCCCAAATGCGCCTGGTCAAAATGCTAAAAGACCTCGCCGTACAGAAAAAAGTGACCGTGCTGGTCAGCAGCCACGACCTCAACCATGTCACAGACGTGTGTCATCGCATTTTACTCATGGAACGCGGAAGGATCATCAAAGACATCGATACCACGGCCGATACGCTTCAGGAACTCGAAGAGTATTTTCAGGTGTAGAACCGAATATAGTGTACATGGAAAAAAAGAACAGGTTTTCATTCTGGAAGGTCAGCGCCTGGCTGATAGGGGTCAATGTTGTCATCGTCGGACTTGCGCTGATCTTAGTCTATTATGTGAAGATCCCGAACCAGACCAAGGACATGTACGCGGCATTTAGCACACGCAGCTTCCTGATCCGCGGAGGCTTTTCGCTGGTCTTCCAGTGCATCTTCTATTATTTTGCGCTCAATACTTTCTACCGGCTGATGCGGCGACGGGCCGGCTGGCTGCCCTACCTGGGATATGCCCTGCTCTATGTTCTGGCCTGCTTCGTGTACTCCATGATCAATGACCTCACCATCAAAAAAGAAGACATCCAGATGGTCATGGATATCAGCCTCAAGATCTTCAGCTATAGTTTGGCGGCCTTGATACATATTGTCATCACCCTCGCGGTCGCTGCCATCGCCCGCCAACTCGACGAAAAGAATTACCAGGCCCGCAACCAGAAACTGCTCGAAGAACGCACCTTCAAACTCGAGAAAGAAAAAATGCAGGCCGACTATCTGTTCCTCAAGGCACAGATCAATCCGCACTTCCTGCACAACACCCTCAACTTTCTCTACGCTCGCTCCCTGCCCCTTTCCCCCGAACTATCAGAGGGCATCCTGACCCTTTCGGAGATCATGCGTTACTCTCTCGATAACCACGAGGACAGCGACGGCAAAGTCCTGCTCTCCCTCGAAATAGAACACGTACACAACATCATCCGCATGCAACAGCTGCGGTTCGGTAATACCCTCCAGGTCGAGTTCAGCCTCAGCGGCGAACCGAACGGACAACGCATCCTTCCCTTCATACTGATCACGCTGGTGGAGAACGCCTTCAAACACGGGGAATTAAAAAGCACCGAAAGCCCCGTAAAGATGAACCTGGATGTTTGCCAGGCTGGAAAACTGCATTTCGTTTGCAGCAACCGGAAAAAGACGGGGCCAAAAGAACTGTCCACCGGAATCGGGCTGGACAATACCCGCAAGCGACTCGAGCTGGCCTACGGCGATAATTACTCCCTGTTCATAAAAAACCAACGAGACATTTTTACCGTGGATCTGACCATAACTTTATAATATGACCTGTATCATCATCGACGACGAGCAACCCGCCATCGACGTGCTCGAACATTACGTCCGGCAAATAACCGACCTCCAATTGCTGGCCTCCTTCACAAACCCGCTGGAGGCCCTTCAGTTCCTCAACAAGACCCCAGCCGACCTTCTTTTTCTCGACATTCAAATGCCCGAGATCTCGGGTATCGATCTTATCAGAACTATCCCAAACCGGACAAAAATTATTCTCACCACAGCCTATAGCGAGTTCGTCACCGAGGGCTTTGAATTGGAAGTAGCGGACTACCTGCTGAAACCCGTTCCTTTTCCCCGCTTCCTGAAAGCCGTACAACGCGTACAGCAGGCAATTAATACCACCAGCGGCAAAGAGCCGGCAGACACCGTCGAACCCGCCGACGACTATTTCTTTGTAAAGACGGAACTAAAAGGGAAGATCCTAAAGATCAATTTCCGGGACATCGATTATATAGAAGGCGAAAAGAATTATGTGGCCATTTATCATGCGGGCATCAAGACCATGGCCCTTCTCAACATGAAAGACCTCGAAGACAGACTCCCGGCCCGCTATTTCATGCGCATCCATCGCTCTTATATCATCCCGCTGGAAAAGATCGTCGCCATCGAAGGCAATACCGTATCGCTGCGTGGAGTAAAGGAAAAGATCCTGCTGGGGGATACCTACCGGGCGGCCTTCCTGGAAAGAATGAAAGGGAAGATCATGCAATAGCCGCGATCTTTTCCTGCAACAGCTTCTTTTCGGCAAGCGAAGGCGTCAGTTCCCGGGCCTTCTCTAAAAGCCGCCGGGACTCCGTAAAATTCCCAGCCCTTCCATAGAGGTCGCCAAGGACGGCGGGGTAGATATAATGCCGCTCCAAAAGATCACCGATACCGGGGATATCCAGTATGCTGTCAATAGCTGCTGCTATCCCGTCCGTCTCCGCCAGCACAATGGCCCGGTTCAGCCGCACGATGGGGATCGGCTTACAAGCCAGCAAATGGTTATACAGCCGAAGCAGCGCCACCCAGTTGGTGGAAGCATAGTCCGGGGCCAGACAATGTTCCGCCGCGATGGCCGACTCGATATGATATACCGACAGCTGATTGCCTGTCGACGACAAATTGAGAAAATGATATCCCATCCCGATCAAGTCCCGGTCCCATTTGCTCCTGTCCTGGTTTTGCAGCAAGATGATGGTATTGTCCTCGCCCATCCGGCTGTCAAAACGCGAGGCCTGAAAACACATCAGCGACAAAAGCGCGAAACAGGGTGGTTGTGAGACTACCTTATGTTCCGCCAATAATTTACAAAGCCGCATGGCCTCTGCGCACAGGTCATGCCTGATCAGCTCATCAGCCTTCATGGAACTGTAACCTTCGTTGAACAACAGGTAGATAACCGTATATACGCTCTCCAGCCGCCCGGTGAGCGCCAGGCCCGTGGGTATCTCAAACTGGATGTCGTTCGTGCGGATATATTCCCTCGCCCTATAGATACGTTTTTGCATGGCCCCCTCATTGGACACCAGCGCCCTGGCTATCTCCGGAACACCGAATCCGGAAACGGTTTTCAATGTGAGGGCCACCTGGTCTTCTACGCCCAGAGCAGGGTGACAGCAGGTAAAGATCATCCGCAGCTGGCTGTCCGCGATCTCGGTGTCCAAAAAGAAATATTCTATGCTATTCTCGGCCTCATGCTGCAGCCGAAGCGAAAGCTCTCCGGAGATATTGGCTGCCTTCTGCTGACGCCGGATCAGATCGATGGTCCGGTTGCGCGCCACCTGCATCAGCCATGCCGAAGGATTGTCGGGTAAAGTTCCATACTTCCAGACCTGCAATGCCTTTAAAAAAGTCTCCTGCACCGTGTCTTCAACCAGCCCCAGGTTATGGATGCCAAAGACACGTGTCAGCACGGCGATCATCTTCCCCGATTCATGACGGAAAAGATGATCGACTAACTGCTGGGGTGACTTTCCTTCTGTCAAAGGAATGAAGGTTTGTGAAATTGCATGATCTCCCGGACCTCGACAGAACCGTCAGAATCAAAATCGGGGAAGCCAAAAGCCATTTGAGTGGCTTCTTCTAACGATTCTGCCTTGACGATAATGTACCCACCCAGCAATTCCTTGCCCTCGGCAAAAGGCCCATCGGTGGTTACCGGCTTCTTGCCCTGAACCGTCTTACCGGCTCTAACCAGCGGATCACCACCCACATAGCGGCCCTTGGAATGCAGGTCGCCGATCCAGTTGATCCATTTCTGCGTGGCGGCCTGCTGCTGTTCCGGCGTCCAATTCAAGTCTTCCGCGCTGGTCCCACGGAAAATGAACATAAAATCTTTCATGGTGCTTTTTTTAAAGATGAAAAATCCGTTACCCGGGTAAGACGAATGGTACACAGCGGGTCGGACAAAAAAATTACCCGTTTTTTTCAAAAGACCCCTCAACTATTTCCGGGAAATGCTGTAGATCGGTACAGGCGGCGTAAAAGACTGGTTGCTCTCGGGTCGTTCGTAGATGATCCGGACGACATCCATCCCTTTCACGACTTTACCAAAAGCGGCATAGCCTTGTCCGTCCGGGTTGTTCTCACCGCCGAAGTCGAACCCCGGCTGGTCACCCAGACAGATAAAGAATTCCGATGTTCCCGTACCCGGCTTGTCCCTGGCCAGAGAGATCACCCCGTCGGTATGCAGGATATGCGTCGTCCGGGTCGTTTCATGCGGCACACCCGACAGCGACACCGCCCGGTTATGATCCGTCTTCCAGATGCCGCCCTGTATGAGTTTGGAAATGGGCGCACCCGTGACCTGGTTGTCCTCATTCAGGACCCGGTAAAAAGAGGCTTTTTTATAAAACCCGGAATCGATATAGGACAGGAAGGCCCCGGCCGTCTTCGGCGCCTTACGGGGGTAGAGTTCGACCTCGATATCCCCGGCCGAAGTACTGATGATCACATGGGGGGTGTCCGGGTTGGCGGGGTGACAGGCCGGTAACAGACCGACGAGGAATAGCAAAAAGGCGAACCGCTTCATAGTTGACGTTGAGACCCACAATTTAATGTAATATTGTCTATGCGTTTTGATCTTCCTTTCCTTCATACGGTCTTCCTGGGCTTCCTCTCCCTTTTCCCGATCGTCAACCCCATCGGCTCCGCCTTTATTGTGGATCCCCTCCTCGGCGACCTCAGCTTCAATGAACGGAAGAACGCCGCAAAAAAAGTAGCCCTCTATTGCACGGCCATCTGCGTCGTCTCCGCCCTGATCGGCAGCTGGATCCTGAAATTGTTCGGCATCTCCATACCCATCGTCCAGCTGGCAGGGGGAATATTGATCTGCCGGATGGGCTGGCAGCTGCTCCTGTCAGATGGCCCGGTCAAGGGCGAAAAAGAGACCGCCCGGCCCACCCGCCAACCAAAAGATATCGACGATATCCTCTTCTACCCGATCGCCTTTCCCATGACCACCGGTGCGGGTACCATCTCCGTGATCCTGACCCTCGCCGCACACGAGGAAGAAACGAATGTGCTCACCCATGTCTTGAACCTGACCGCCCTCTTCATCGCCATTGTCCTCATTTGCGCACTCATCTATATCTCCTACGCCTATACATCGCGCTTCATCCACAGGCTGGGGCCTCGCGGCGAACAGATCGTCAACCGCCTCAGCGCTTTCCTCGTTTTCTGCATTGGCATGCAGATCGCCTGGGCCGGTATTCGCGCCCTGGTCACAGGCATGCCTTGATCTCCGCCAGCACCTCCGCAAAAGCCCGTTCCTGCCGCACGTCGGCACGCCAGGCCAGTCCCCGCTCCATGAGGTCTATCTCGCGTACCAACGTCGACCCTTCCCTGCCCGGCTCCTTCCCCAGAATGAATATGGTATCGCTGATGGCCGCCGCCGTCGCAATATCATGCGACACGATGATCAGCGTCTTCAGCTCATCCGACAAAGACACCTGCAGCAACAGCTCCGTCACCTTGTCCAGTACACAAACGTCCAACCCGCTGAAAGGCTCGTCCAATAACAGGAAATCCGCCCCCTTCAATAATTGCTGAATGATACTCACCCGCTGCTGCTGCCCACCCGAAAGCTGGGCAGGATAATGGTCCAGCACCTCCGCAATATCAAACCGAAACGAGTATTCGCGGATCGCCTCCTCTTCCCTGCCGGCCAACAGCTTGTTTTTCCGCGCCGCCAGCATCAACGACTGATGCACTGTCCGCCAGGTGAATTGATAATAGTTTTGAAAGATCACTCCCATGTCCCCGGTATGGACGGCTCTTTCCTGCCATACCTGTACCACCCCGCCACTTGTCTCGGCGGGTTTTCTTTCACGAATGATGATATTTCCCGAGCTTGGTTTCTGCAGCCCCGACAGCACCCGGAAAAGCTGCGTCTTGCCGATCCCGCTCCGGCCCACCAACGAAACCACCTGACCCTGCTGCAGCCCAGGCCGCACAATATCCCGGATCATAAAATTGATATCCCGGAGGATACATTTATTACCATAGGAAAGACAGACCCCTTTTGCCTGCAACAAAATATCCTGTTTGCTATACGTTGTCATAAAAGCGTTTTTACTTTTTGATAAAAGGGAATAACCAGCGACGCAACGATCCGATCAGGTAGTCGAAGAACAACCCTACACCGAGGACCACGACCTGCAAAGCCAGCACGTGGGGCAGATCGTTGTATTTGTTATATTTTATCAGTAGCGTGCCGATGCCGCCTTCACCCATACACAACCCCTCCACCATCGTGATCATCATCCATGCGATGGAAAAGTTTTGCCGTACGATCTCGAATACCTGGTCAGCCTTGCCCACGACAATCACTTCGTAAAGCGTCTCCCACCTGGAATAACCCAGGGTCTGACAAAGCTCGTACTCCTGTGCGGGGATGCGGGCGATCACCGATAAAAAAGAGGTGGTGAAGAAAGGCACGATGCCGAACACCAGCAACCATAACTTGAGGGCTCCGCCATCCTTGGTCAGTAGCGTGAAGATGAAGATCAGCCCTGTTAACGTCAGATATCGCAGCCTCACCAATAACTTCGCTGTCCAGGCAAAGAAGGGTACCACCGACAAATACGAAAAGATAAGTGTGATCAGGATGCTATAAAACATGGCTTTCACCGTCAGCAGCAGGCTCACCAGCAGGTTGTCGATCAGTAGTCTTGACCCCAGCAACTGACCCAGCGCCTCCAGCACCCGCAATGGGCCGGGGATCAGCCCTCCCGGACTAAGCTGCCAGGCGACCAGCGCAAAGAGGAGCTGGCCCCCCGCCATAAGCAAGAAATTCTTGCGGCCAATGTGTTCGAACGGTCTGAACATTTTATAAAATTTAAGTGGGGGCCGCAAGGCCCCCGTTTAAAATTATTCACCCAAAACGATCTCGACACGACGGTTGCGGCTCCTGCCGGCATCCGTGCTGTTGTCGGCTACAGGCTTGGCCGAGCCAAAACCCTTTGCCTCGATGCGTTCGTCTTTCAGACCCTTATGCATCAGCCATTCCTTTACGCTGGTAGCCCTCTTGTCCGACAAAGGCATGTTCACGGCATCGCCGCCGTTGTTGTCGGTATAGCCAAAAACACCCACCTTCAGACCCTCGGCCACCACGACCGATTCGAAGATATCGTTCAGCGTCTTATACGACTCGGGCCGGATCGCCGCCGAACCCGTCTCGAATTCGATATGGTATGACTTCACGGATACCGCAGCTGTGATCTCCGTGGCGTACTTCGTCTCCATGGCCTTCCCTTCCAGCAACTCAGGGTGATTGGAGATCACACTCAGCAGAAAGGATTTGTCCACGGCCTTTTCATAGGGTATAAAACCAGGCATGATCGCCGGGTACATTTTTACCATCAGGTTGCCGAATGTATTGTATACCGCTTTATAGCGGTCTACCTTGTCCACGCCAAGCCCGAAAGTATTGGCCATATCCGCGAGGTTGAACACCGCAGAACCACCCAGGTTCACCTGCAAACCCTGAACGTCCCGCTCTTCAACGCCATTATAGTATTTGAGCCAGTAGGCGGCATCCTTCTCCTGGTATACGGCGGCACTGACCTCGGCCGCAAATTTCCTGGCCTCGGTAAAACTCTTCACCTGGTCGCCGGCCTGAGCCAAAGCAATGATCATGTTCTCGATATCGGTACGATGATCATACGCCCACTTCTTGATGGCGATCGTTTGTACGGGCATCTGCGATGCATACTGCCGCGTATTGGCAATCGTCACGAGGCCGCCCTTCTTCGTGGCGACATTCACGTCGCCCGGCGTCCAGGTAGCCACAGCATCCACACCCACTGTCGTATCCCGACCCGTGGTCTTGCCATCGACGATGATCTTTCTGCTCTCCGTATATCCGGTGATATACTTGTTCGGCGCATCCAGGAAGTCGTTGGCGGCGATGAGGTTCACGGCACTTCCGTCATATGTTGTCTCGTCAGGGTTCACCTTGATCCCGTTGTCACCGGCCCATTTCAACAGGATGTTGACATCGCCGTCACGCAATACCCCGGCCACACACTTGCCGATGGCATTCCGCGGATCCTGCTTCCAGGAGACCGGCCCCATGATCTGGTCCTCACCATAGGACTTGCCATGGGCGATGGGCAGGATAATGGGTTGGTATTCGGCGCCCAAAGGTTCAAGTTCTTTGGACAGGGCCGTCATAAAGGCCGGCATACCGTCACCCATAAAACTGATCAGCACACCCACACTATTCGGATTCCCTTTGTACTCACCCGCGAATTTTACCAGGTCGGCCATCTGCTTGTTGCAGTCGTCCTGACGCATATAGGCGACATCCAAACCGGCCTTGTCAAACAAAGAGCCCTTGGTGGTCCTCACGCCGCCATTCGCATACATCCCGGAGAACTGCGCGTTCCAGGCCATCCGCTCCCATAAAATACGGGTGCCTCCATTTACGGCATCCGCGGTGCCGGGCAGCGCAAGCAATACGGCATTTGCATTCAGACTGGCTTCGGGTACATCGGGCAACACGACCTTGCCCAATTCAACGGCTTTGGCGGCTTCCTTTGGTCTGCCCTGGTACCACTTTACACCGAGGATACCCGCCGTTACGACGGCAGCAATGATCAGTAACTTTCCGGCGGGTTTTAATTTGATAGACATATAGATAGTTTTTTATTGTTTTAAAATGTGGTTTAATCCAACAGTTTTTTATAACGGTCATTTAACTGAACGTCCCTCAACCTGCCCTTATCAACCTGGCCGGGCGCCGACCCGGCGTACTTGAAATCGCTTCCAAGATCAAACCGGTTGATCAGTTCTATCGCCTGGGCCGACTTGGCCTTGTCTTCCAGCACCTGGTCGTCCATGAACCTCGACGTCACGTCGATCGCCGACTTGATATGCCCGATCTTCTCCCCGATCCTCACCTTCAGTAAGGCCAGGGCTTTTTCGGCGTCCCTGTTCAGGTCATCGTCACCCCTGAATGCTTTCATGGCACTCGTCACGGCGGACAGACCCGTAGTCACAGAGTAGTAGAGATCTCTTTTCGCCTCCAGGTCCAATTTGGCATCTTCCAGCATGATCCCGCTCTCTTCATAGGCGGCATCCGCAAACTGTATCAGCTTGTTCAGGTCAGCCACGATCGGCGTCACATTCTCTATATACTCCTTGCAACGCATCACGTTGTTGGTGTATAGGTTCACCTGGCGGCTCGATCCGTTCTCCGCTTGCAGGATCTTCACTTTCCGGATGTTCAGCTGGAGCTCTTTGTCTTTCTCGTCCAGTTTCTCCGTCAATTCACTCTGCTTACCCTTCAGTCTCCCCGACTGCCGGGCCAAAGTGTTCCTGTCCTTATACCCCTGGTCGATTTTTGCCTGCAGGATGTTAAACGGATTCAGCTCGATGGCCAGGCCGATGGAATAATTGGCAATGAACTCCGAAAAATATTTCAGGGCCCGCCAAAATTTCCGGCTGAAAACCGTCATCAGCAAAAAGCCGCATACGACACCTCCGATGATCAGGTTGACAAGATTCCAGGTCACTGTCACCAGCCAGGGTAATACATAGGTCAGGAACCCGTAAGCCAGCCCGCCAAAGAAGGCGAGGGCGACGATGGCCGTGGCGATATGCTTTGGCTCGCTCCACCATCCGGGTGTTTTCGTTTTTTGAATAAGCGTGTTCATGGTCGTTTGAGTTTTAATTAGTGTATATAGTTGTTGATCTTTCCGATATCGGTCTGTATCTGTTGCCTGCGCTTCTCACTCTCTGTAGCATAGGCATTACTGTTGGCCTCCAGCTTTTCCTTTGCTTCGCTGATCTCCTTCT
>Ga0302326_10004485_pt1 | contig 32300 bp, 29 predicted proteins | sample Palsa_T0_3_FD_202264 | JGI IMG/M metagenome (GOLD analysis project Ga0302326, IMG submission 202264) | Peat permafrost microbial communities from Stordalen Mire near Abisko, Sweden - Palsa_T0_3 | ecosystem: Environmental > Terrestrial > Soil > Palsa > Peat permafrost | place: Sweden: Abisko...
GTTTGCAGCAGGATCGCGGCATTCGCGCTCCAGCTGACGAAGACTTCATCGCTCCAATTGATCGTCCACTCCGACGTACGGCGGTCGTTCTGCGCATAGACGGTGACGAGCTTGCCGCTTGCGGTCTTGATCCGGTAGGTCGAGCGGTTGCCGAGGTAGCCGAGCTCCCAGACCATGCCCGTCAGCTGGTTGACGCGTCCGGCGGTTACCGGCTCCTTGGTGACGCGGATTTTCTCGGGCCGCAGCGCGACCCAGACCCGCTGCCCGGCGCTGAAGCGTCCGAGATCATCGACCAGCAGCTCGCAGCCGATCTCCGCGCAGCGCACGGTAATGAGCCCGGGCTCGCATGCGGATACCGTGCCTTCAAAGAGATTGGTCGAACCGATGAAGTCGGCCACGAAGCGGCTCTGCGGGAACTCGTAGATCTCCGAAGGCGTGCCCACCTGCAGCACCGCACCCCGGTCCATCACGGCGATCCGCGTCGCAAGCGCCATCGCCTCATCCTGATCATGAGTCACGAAGACAAACGTGATGCCGACTTGGTACTGCAGGTCCATGAGCTCGAACTGAGTCTTTTCGCGCAGCTTCTTGTCAAGCGCCGAGAGCGGCTCGTCGAGGAGCAGCACTTTCGGGCGCCGGATGAGCGCGCGCGCCAGCGCCACGCGCTGCCGCTGACCTCCCGAGAGCTGATGCGGCTTGCGCTTGCCGAGGTGCCCGAGCTGCACCATGTCGAGCGCCTCCTGGATGCGCTGCTTCTGCACGGAAGCGGCGAGCTTCAGGCGACGCAGGCCGTAGCCGACGTTGCGCTCGACCGTCATGTGCGGGAACAGCGCGTACGACTGAAACATGATGTTGACCGGGCGCTCGTGCGGCGGCACCCCGGTCATCTCGACATCATCGATCATGATGCGCCCGGTGCTCTGGCGCGTGAACCCGGCGAGCATGCGCAGCAGCGTGGTCTTGCCGCAGCCCGAGGAGCCTACGAGCGCAAACATCTCCCCTTTGAAGATCTTCAGGCTGACATTGTCGACGGCGACGCAGCCATCGTAGGTCTTGCCGACGCCCTCGATCACGATCTGCGGCTTGGCATTCGGATCGAGCCACGGCCGGTCGACCGTGCTGTTCGGTTGCGTCGATGAGGTGTTCGGGCGCAGTGCAGTCATTGGTGTCAGTGGTCTGCCGGAGGTGTGAGACGGCGGCGCTCAGGCGCGAAGAAGGGTCTTTCGACCACGCGCGCGCGCGCCATGCGCCGTTCCCACACCAACTCTCGATTGAGATAGATCTCGGCCCACAATTCGGTGTCGAGCTTAAAGTGCGGAGCATCCAGCATGCCGAGGGCGATATTGCGTTTGCAAGTGGGCGACCAGATCGCGGAAGTCACGCTGCCGACCGCGCGCTTCCCCGACCGCTCATCGTACAAGAGAGCATTGTGCGCAGGCTTGTTGCCGTCGACGTCAAGTCCCACGAGCCGGCGACGGACGCCGCGCCGTTGCTCGGCCAGCAGCGCGCGCCGTCCGGTGAAGTGCCCTTTCTTGAAGTCGACGAGCCAGTCCAACCCGAGCTCCAGCGGCGAACGCGCGCGGTCGGTGTGAATGGTATGTTCGGCGGAGACGAAATCGGCGTTCGGCAGGATAAATCCCGCCTCGATGCGCGCAACGTTCAGTGCCATCGAACCGATCGGCCGGATGCCGCGCGCGCGGCCAGCCGCCATAAGACCGTCCCAGACGTCTTCCGCCCGCTCGGGCCGCATCCACAGCTCGTAGCCCAGATCGCCCGTAAATCCCGTACGCGATACCACGATGTCGTTGGCGCCGACCGCATAGTGGCCGATCTCAAAGGGCTTCAACGCCTGGATACCCGCTATGCCGTAGTCTTTGAGAGCCGCGCACGAGGTCGGACCCTGCAGCGCGAGCGCCGCGATGTCCGCGGTCACCTCGGCGATCTCGACGTCGAAGCCGATCGCCGAATCGAGGAGCCAATCGAGCTGGCGCTCGGCCGTGCACAGACGATACTCGCGCTCGCTCAACCGAAAGATCGTTCCGTCGTCGATGACATGCCCGGCATCGTCGCACCACACGCAGTAGGCGACTCGGTTTGGCTTCAACTTGCCGACGTCGCGCGTCACCAGACGATTCAGGTAGCCCGTGGCGCCGGGGCCTGCGATCCGGTATTTCACCATTGGCGTCAGATCATAGACCGTCGTCGCGTTGCGGATCGCAAAATATTCCTGCTCGACGCTGCTGAACACATCGACGGTGGTGTAGCCCGCCCATGGAATGAAACTGTCGAGCTGACTTAGGGCGCGCGCGCGCGCGTGGAACGGAGTCTTGAGGAGCGGCTCCCTAAAGTGCGGCGCGCTGTCCATCATGCAGCCCCCTTCAACACCTGCCGCGCGGCATTGCGGCCGGCGGTGCCCATCACGCCCCCGCCCGGGTGGCAGCCAGCGCCGCACAGGTACAGCCCCGCGACCGGCGTTCGGTACTGCGCCGCACCGGGCAGCGGGCGCACCATGAAAAACTGGTCAAAGGCGAGGTCCACGTGATGCCAGTGTCCGCCCGTGATGCGGAACTCGCGCTCGATGTCGAGCGGCGTCAGGAGCTGCGCGCGGCTGATGGAGGCGCGCAATCCCGGCGCATAGCGCTCGAGCGCGGCGATGGCAATATCCGTGAAACGCTCTTGCTGCCGATCCCATCCGGCCGCCAGCGTGTACGGCGCGTACTGGATGATGGCGGACAGCACGTGTTTGCCGGCAGGGGCAAGCGAGGGGTCGTTGACGCTCGGCACGGTGATCTCAAAGATGGGGTCGCTTGAGAATTCCGCATACTTTGCGTGATTGTAGGCGCGCTCGATGGATTCGAGCGACGGCGCGATGAGCAGACGACCCGCGAGCGCCTCAGCGCCGAGTCCGGCGAAATTCGGACGCGCATCAAGCGCCAGGTGCAGTTTGGCCGCAAGTCCGCGTGTGCGCAGATGGGTCACGCGCCGCACGAATCCCGTATCGAGCTGGTCGCTGCCGAGGAGCCCAAGGAAAGTCGTCTTGGGATCGCAACTTGAGATGACGACATCCGCTGCGACGACCTCCCCGGATTTGAGCACGACGCCGTGCACGCGGTCCTCCTGTACGGCGATGCGCCCGACCGGAGAGGCGGTGCGGATGGTGGCGCCGGCGGCGATCGCCGCCTTCGCAAGCGCCTCCGACAATGCGCCCAGGCCCCCCACCGGTTGGGCAAGGACGCTGCTGCCATCGTGAGCTGCGAGGCGATAGAGGAGCGTCAGCACTGTGCCCGGGGAGCGCGGGCCGAAATTGCTCCCCAGCACCGCATCGAAGCCGAGCGCTCCCTTCAGAAGCGGCGTGTCAAAGTGCTCCTCGAGCAGGTCATATACGTTCATGCCGACGATGCGCAGCAGCTCGCGCATGTCGCGGCGACCGAGGCGTCGCACCCGCCAGGCCATTCCAAGGAGCGCCAGGCGGTCCGACCAGGCGTCGGTGCCGAGCCGCGGCGGCACACTCGTCATGATCGGGTGCAGCGCCCGCGCCAGACGCCGCAGCCGCGCCACATACTCAGGATAGGCCAATGCGTCCGCGCGCGAAGCGCCCGCGAGCGTGCCGCCGTCACCTACGCCGAGTGCCAACGGCGTACCGCTCGGCGACAGCGCGCTCGTCGGCATGGCGTTGTTCGCAAGCTTGAAGCCATGCGCGCCAAGATCGAGCTCCGCGATCAGGCTCTGTGGCATCAGATGCAGCAGATGGGCGCAGGAGGAGACCCGATAGCCCGGAGCGAACTCGCGCGTCACCGCCGCGCCTCCGACCTGCTCCGCAGCCTCAAGCACGAGCACCGAGCGGCCACTCTTCGCAAGATAGGCGGCGCAGACGAGGCCGTTATGACCGCCGCCGATCACGACGCAGTCGTAGCGCGCACCTTCGGCCACTGCAGGCGCCATGGTCAATGCGTCTTGCGCAGATCGCGCAACACGGCGCGCGCGGCATTTGCGCCCGGAGCGCCCATCACGCCGCCGCCCGGATGGGTGCTCGAACCGCACATATAGACGCCGCGCACCGGCGAGCGGTATTGCGCATAGCCGGGAATGGGCCGGTTGAAGAGCAATTGGTCGAGCGTGAGTTCGCCTTGAAAAATATTTCCCTCGGTGAGGCCGACCTCGTTCTCGATATCCCAGGGCGTGCGGATTTCCGCGTGCCGGATGAGATCTTTGAAATTGGGGCTGTGCTCGGCGATGGTGTCAATGACGGTTGCGCCGAAGGCCTGACGCTTCTCCGCCGTCCACTCGCCGTCGGCCAGGTGATAGGGGCAGTACTGCACGAAAACCGACATGTAATGCTTGCCGTGCGGCACGAGCGTCGGATCGATCTGCGAGGGGATCAGCATATCGATGTAGGGGGCGCGCGACCAGCGGCCTTCCTTCCAGTCATCGTAGGCGCGCTCCATCATTTCGAGGGTATCGGTCACATGCAGGTCGCCGCGGATGCTGGGCGAGCCGGCGGGAATTGCCGGAAAGTCCGGCATGCCGTCGAGCGCGATATTGAGCTTGCCGGAGGAGCCACGGATCTTGAAGTTGCGCACCTGCTTAAGAAACTCATCCGGCAGATGTGCGGCCTGCATGGTTTGCAGAAAGGTTCGCCGCACGTCAAGGTTGGAGATGACAATGGGAGAGTGAATCTCTGCACCGTCCGCCAACGCCACTCCCACCGCGCGACCGTGCCGCACCAGGATCTCGCGCACGTCCGCGTCGCTGCGTATCGTGCCCGAACTCGCTTTGAATGAGGCAGCGAGCGCGGCGGTGATCGCGCCCATGCCGCCGCGCGCAAAACCCCAGGCGCCGACGGTATTGTCGATGTCCCCCATGTAGTGGTGCAGCAGCACATAAGCGGTGCCCGGCGAGCGCGGGCCAAGTGCCGTGCCGATGATGGAACTGCCGGCAAAATGTGCCTTGACGATCGCGCTCTCAAAGTACTCGTCGAGAAAATCCGCTGCGCTCATCGTCCAGAAGCGCAAGGTATCGTACATGCGCTCCTCGCCCATGCCGTGAAAGCGGCGCCCGAGATAGAGAAGCTCGCCGAGATCGCGGGGTTTGAATGAGGTGGGATCGGGCGGCTCGCGCATCAGCAGCGGCTTGATGAAGCGGCACTGGCGCATGACATCGCGCGCGTAGCGATCATAGGCCTCGGCATCGCGCACCGAGTGGCGCGCGATTTCGCGCCGCAGCGCGTCGTGATTATCGTAGAGCGCGAGGTGCCCGCCGTCGCGCATCATGGTGCAGCCGCCATCGTAGGGAATGATCTGCAGCCCAAAGCGCGGCAGCTCGAGCGTGCGCATGATCTCCGGCCGTAGCAGGCTGCACACGTAGGAGCAATTCGAATAGGTGAAGTCCTGATAGAGCTTGCGGCTTACGGCGGCGCCGCCGATGTAGGAGTTGCGCTCCAGCACGAGGACGTCAAGGCCCGCGCGCGCGAGGTAGCACGCTGCGACGAGGCCGTTGTGACCGGCGCCGACGATAATGGCATCGTGGCGGCGGCGGCTGTCCTGCATCGATCCCACCGCGCCGCGCCCAGCTGCCAGGCTGCTCAGGCCGGCACTTTGTGCGTCGCCCCGCCTGCACGCAGCGTCGTGTCGACAGCCACCTCAAAAGCCGTCAGCGTTTCCTTGAGGCACGCATCATCGTGCGCCGCGGAAACGAACCACGGCTCGCGCGAATCCGGCTCGCAGAGGATGCGCTCATCGTGCAGCACTTTGGCAGTGGCGTCGTAGAAGGTGTAGTCACTGCCCTTCCAGTCGCGATAGTTGCGCGGCGGCTCGTGCGCAAAATACAGCCCGCTCATCGACGGATGGCCGACGAAACTATGGGCAATGCCGCGCGCGCTCAACACCGAGCGCATGCCGCCACGCAGCCGCGTGCCGTATTGGGCGACCCGCTCGAGCGCATCGGTCTCGGCGAGAATTTCCAACGTCTTCTCGGCGGCCGCCAATGACACCGAGTGCGCGGTGTAGGTGCCGCCATGGGCGACGCCGCGGCCCAGTTTGCGCATGATCTCTTCGCGTCCGGCGAGCACCGAAATGGGATAGCCGTTGGCGACCGCTTTGGCAAAAGTGCACAGGTCCGCATTGACGCCGTACAGCTCCTGCACGCCGCCGCGCGCGACGCGAAAGCCGGTCTTGACCTCGTCGATAAGCAGCACCACGCCATACTTGTCGCACAACTCACGCGCGGCGCGCAGGTATTCAGGGTCGGCCGCAATCCCCAGACAGTTGCCCATGATCGGCTCTATCAGAAGACAGGCGATCGAGCCGCTCTTGCGCTTGAAGACATCCTCGAGCTGGTTGGCATCGTTGGCCTGGACGAAGTGCGCAAAGCTGCGCGTGCTGACGGGGATGCCCTCGCTGTAGGGCTGGACATCCGGATCACCGACCTGGGCCCACTTGTCCATGGGCGTGTACCACATCGCCGCGTCAAAGAGACCGTGGTAGCCACCCTCGAGGATGACGTAATCGTCCTTGCCGGTGTAGGCGCGCGCGAGCCTCAGCCCCGCCATCACCGCCTCGGTGCCCGAATTGGAAAAGCGCACGAGTTCCGCGGCCGGCACCATCTGCGAGATGCGCTCGGCGACTTTCAACTCGCGTTCGGTCGAGAGTGCGAACACCCCGCCGACGGCCATGCCCTCGCGTGCCGCCTCATCGACGCGTGGATCCGCATAACCTAAAATGGCCGGGCCGTAACCCATCCGATAGTCGATGTAGACATTGTCGTCGAGGTCGACGATGCGCGCGCCGCGACCGTGCTTCACGTAGATCGTGCGATCCTCGCCCCAGTAGCGGAAGTTGGACGCGACACCCAGCGGCAGGCGCTTGACGGCGCGCCGGAAGTGTTCATGGCTCTTGGTCAGTATTCTGGGCATGGCAGGCCCTCGGCGGCGGTGGCTCGGCAGCGGCGCAAAGGTAGCACCAAAAGGGTCACTTCGTCCAGATATTTATACAACCATACAGAAAATAAAATGCGTGAAATGCCTTTAAGATGGCTATTTTTCGCTTGCCCGCCGTTTCCCAGAAGCGTATATTGCATGACCGTACAAACTGGCTGGAGCTGCGACAGTGAACTCAATCCCCGCTGTTCAAGCCGACACTGTCGCGGCACCGCGCCCGCGGCGCGCGATGCCCGCCTGGGCGTACGACCATCCGCAGATGACGCGGCTCGAGCAGGAGCGCATCCTCACGCCGAGCTGGCAGATCGTCTGCCACGTCAATTCCATTCCGAACCCCGGCGATTTCATCACGCTCGATGTAGGCCCTGAAAGCGTCGTGGCCGTGCGCGGGCGCGAGGGCGAGATTCGCGCCTTCCACAACGTGTGCCGCCATCGCGGCGCACGCATTCTCGACGGCTGCGGGAATCGGCCCGGCGCCATTACCTGCCCCTATCATGGCTGGACTTACCGCCTCGACGGTGCGCTTCTCGGCGTTCCGGTGCGCGAGAGCTTTCCCGGACTTGACCGCGCTGACTACGCACTGCGCCCCGTGCGCATGGATGTGCAGTTCGGTTTCGTGTTCGTCTGTTTGGGAGGCGATCCTCCCCCGCTGACGCAGATCTGGGGTCGCTTCGCGCAGGACTTCGCCCCCTACCGGTTCGAGCAGATGGTGCCGCTCGCCCCGCTCTACTACGAGCACTGGGATGTGGACTGGAAAGTGGCGATGGACAATTACCTCGAGTCCTACCACGTGCCCATCGGTCATCCCGGGCTCTTCCGCTTCCTCACGCCCGACTACGACGATCAGTCGACGGTGCCTGGGGTGGCGCGCGGGATCAGCTGGCTGCGCGAGCAGCCCTCTTCGAAATGGACCGAGCGCTTCTATCAGAAGCTCGTCGGCACGGTGACCGCGGATCTGCCCGAGCCGAATCGGCGCTGCTGGAGCTTCTACAGCATGCTGCCCAATCTCGGCATCGACATCTTTCCCGATCAAATGGACTTCTTCCAGGTGCTGCCGCGCGGTCCGGGCAAGTGCACCATTCGCGGCGGTACCTTCGGTCTTCCGGATGCGCGGCGCGAGATGCGCCTGCTGCGGTATTTGAACGCACGCATCAACCGGCAGGTGCAGCGCGAGGATGAATTTCTGTGTGCGCGCGTGCAGCGCGGCTTAGCCTCGAGCAGCTATCAGCCCGGGCCGCTATCCAAGCTTGAGGGCTGCATGTTCGAGTTTCATGAGCTCATCCGCCAGCGCATTCCCGAAGCGCGGCAGCTAAGCGCACCCGCCCACTTCGCGTAGGTCGAAGCTCAGTCGAGACGAATCCAGGCGGACTTCGTCTGCGTGTACGACAGCAGGCTCTCCAGGCACTTGTCGCGACCCTGGCCGGATTGCTTATAGCCTCCAAAAGGCTGCGTCATGTCGCCCTCGTCGAAGCAGTTGACCCAGATGACGCCCGCCTCCAAATCGCGCACCGCGCGGTGAGCCGTGCCCAGGTCCCGCGTCCACACCGCGGCGGCAAGGCCGTAGATCGAATCGTTCGCGATCGCGAGCGCTTCGGTAATGCCGTCCACTTCAATGGCGGCCGCTACCGGCCCAAAGATTTCCTCGCGCGCAATCGTCATGTCGTTGCTGACGCCGGAAAATAGAGTCGGATTGACGAACGCGCCCGGCGAGTCGGGTGTCGTGCCACCGAATTCTAGGCGCGCGCCCTCGCTCTTGCCGCGGCCGATGTAATCGAGCACGCGGGAGCGGTGCGCGGCCGTCACGAGCGGCCCGAGATTGGTCTGCGGATCGAGCGGATCCCCCGCAGAATATGCGTTGCGGCCCCGCTCGATGAAGCGTGCAATGAAGTCCTGGGCGATGGGTCGGTCAATGAGCAAGCGCGAACCGGCATTGCACACCTCACCCATATTGCCGTAGATGCCGTTGATCGCGTAGCTCACCGCGCGGTCGAGATCCTCGAGGTCCGCGAGGAAAATCTGCGGGGACTTGCCGCCGCATTCGAGCGCGACGCGCTTCATATTGGAGCGGCCGGCATAGACCAGCATCAGCTTGCCGATTTCGGTTGAGCCAGTGAATGCAATCTTGGCGACGTCGTTGTGCAGGGCGAGAGCCGCGCCAGCCGTCTCTCCAAGGCCGTTCACCACATTGAGCGCACCGGGCGGCCCGCCCGCCTCGATGAACAGCTGCGCCAGCAGCAGCGCCGACAGCGGCGACTGCTCGGCGGGCTTCAGCACTACCGTGTTGCCGGCCGCAAGCGCCGGTGCCGTCTTCCACGCGGCCATCAGCAGCGGGTAGTTCCACGGCACGATGCAGCCGACGACGCCCAGGGGCTCGCGCAAGATGTAATGGAACGCGCCAGCGGCGGTCGCCGTGACCGCGCCGTCGATCTTGTCGCAAAGCTCCGCGAAGTAGGCGAAGTTCTGCACGGCCGCCGGAATGTCGACGCCCAGCATGTCGCGAATGGGCTTGCCCATGACGAGCGTGTCGAGCAATGCGAAGCGCTCGGCGTTGGCCTCGATGAGCCGCGACAGACGCGACAGCACGGCCAGGCGGTCGCGCGGCGCCATCCGGCTCCAGGCGCGTGATGCAAAACAGCGCTTCGCGGCGCCCACAGCCTGGTCGATGTCCTCAGCGGTGCCGGCGGACACTTCGCACAACGCCATTCCTGTGGCCGGATTGACGACGGTCAGGCGACCACCTGCCACGGAATCGACGAACTGCCCGTCGATGAAATGCCGCGTCTCGTATTTAAGGGTGGCGGCGCGCACGTGCCAGTCGGCGGTGCTCAACGCATCGGTGGTCATCGGAAAGCTCCCATAAACAGCTTGGACAGCAGGTGGCGGCTCGGGCGGCCGGACAATGTCACGCACGGCAACGACAGGGGCAGCCGCGGCGAGCGACACGCGCCCGAACTCGCGAGGGAAAACCGAACGCAGATAGGCCATGCAGCGGTGCTTTGCGGCCGCGCGATCGATGTCCGGCTCGCTCTGGAAGGCAAAGCCCTGCCAGAGCATTTCGAGCACGCCGATGAGACCGAGCGCTACGCCCCCGGGGTCGAGATGCGGCGTCTGCGCCTCGATGATCAGCCGCTCGATGAGCTCGTGCACCAGCGCCGCAAAGCTCTCATCCTTTTGGCCGCAAATATCATAGTATTCCTGTCGCGAGCTGGCTTCGCCCCAGAAGGAATACCACACCGACACCTTGCGCGGGCTCGCGATATCGGGATCCAGGTACAGGTCGACCAGCGTCTCGAGGGCACGCACCGGGGTGTCCTTGAGCTGCGCGACCGGCACTAGCACGCGTTCCTCGAACTCGGTGGCCAGATACTGCAAGGACGCGACCAGCATCGCCGCCTTGGAATCGAAGTAAAAACGTACGATGCCCGGCGACATGCCCGCGATCGCAACGACTTTTTCCACCGTGGTGCGCGATGGGCCGTGGATATGCAGAGCCGAAATGCACGCATCGATGAGGCGCTTCCTCTGGCGGATGCGCGAGGCGCGCTCGCGGGGCGGCTGCGGAACTAACCGGATTTGGGTCTTGGGGCGCATGAGCACAGCCTGCCGCAAATTTGTCTGAACGACCAGAAAAAATTTGCCGAGTCCGCTAAATTAGCCCGCAGCATGGGGCACGCCACTGTCGAAGGGGGGATATGAACGTCGCCGCCGAAGCGCTCGCGCCGCGCCGCCGACGCTCCGGCCGGGAGTTCATGGAGCGCTACGGTCACTGGCTCATCATCCTGCCCCCGCTCCTTTTTCTCATCGTCTTCTTCCTCGTCCCGTTCGCCTTCGCGCTCAAGATCAGCTTCGCCGAGACCGCGATCCGCGTGCCTCCGTACACCGATGTCCTGTCGATTACGCCCGACAAGCACATCCAGCTTTCCCTCAGCCTCGGCAACTACAAGTATCTGCTGACGGACGAGGTCTACGCGGTCTCGTACATGTATTCGCTGCGCACGGCGTTCTTCTCGACGCTCATCTGTCTGCTCATCGGCTATCCCATGGCCTATGCCATGTCGCGATCGTCAAAGGCGACGCAGAACGTGCTGCTCCTCATCATCATTCTGCCGTTCTGGACGTCCTTCCTCCTGCGGGTTTACGCGCTGGAAGGCATCATTCGGGAAAATGGGCTCCTCAACACGGCACTGCTGCGCTTCGGCCTGATCGATCATCCGCTGAAGATCATGCGCACGACCTTCGCAGTCTACCTCGGCATCATCTATTCGTATCTGCCGTTCATGGTGCTGCCGCTGTTCGCAACATTGGAGAAGCTCGACCATACATTGCTCGAGGCGGCGGCGGATCTCGGCAACCCGCCGTGGCGCGCGTTTCTCGACATCACCCTGCCGCTGTCGATGCCGGGCGTGATCGCGGGGTCGATGCTGGTGTTCATTCCCGCCATCGGCGAATTCGTGATTCCCTCGCTGCTCGGCGGCCCGGACAACCTCATGATCGGCCGCGTGCTGTGGGATGAGTTCTTTAACAACCGAGACTGGCCGGTGGCCTCGGCCGTGGCGATTGCATTTCTGGTGCTGCTGGTGGGTCCGATCGCGCTCTACCAGCACTATAACGTGAAGGACATGGAGGTGTAGCCGTGTCCGAACGGTTCCCGCCGCTGCTGTTCTCGATACTATGCTTCGGCATTGCGGTGCTCTACATTCCGATAGTCGTTCTGATCGGCTATTCGTTCAACGCCTCCGAGCTCGTCAATGTTTGGGGCGGCTTCTCCATCGCCTGGTACTCCGAGCTGCTGCACAATCGCCAGATACTGAATGCCGCGGCGTTATCGCTCGAGGTCGGCGTCGTGGCATCAACGGGCGCGGTGATTTTGGGCACGCTTGCGGCGATTGCCTTGACGCGCTACCGAACATTTCGCGGCAAGCTGCTCCTCACCGGGATGGTGAACGCGCCACTCGTCATGCCGGAAGTCGTGACCGGCATTACGCAGCTGCTGCTGTTTGTATCGATGCTGCAGTTTTTCGGCTGGCCGCATCGCGGCTTCACCACCATCGTCATCGCGCACGTGGCTTTCTGCACGGCCTACGTGACGATTACCGTGCAGTCGCGCCTGTTGAGCGCCGACCGGTCGCTCGAGGAGGCCGCGATGGACCTGGGGGCGGGCCCGGTGCGCGCGTTCTGCGATACCACGTTGCCGATCATCGCTCCGGCGCTTGCGGCGGGGTGGCTCCTGAGCTTTACCTTATCGCTCGACGATCTCGTGATCTCAAGCTTCGTATCCGGGCCGGGCGCGAGCACGCTGCCAATGGTGATCTATTCGAAGGTGAAACTCGGTCTGAGCCCGGACGTCAATGCGCTGGCGAGCATCATCATCTGCGTGGTCGGATTGTGTGTGCTCCTGGCCGGCTACCTGATGCGGCGCGCCGAACGCAAACGGCAGTTCGAGATCCAGATGGCGGACCGCTGAAGCCGTCAGCCGCGGCGCATAAAACTTTTATTTACTACACTTTGCCGATGCGGCCGGTGCATGGACTCGTCTACGAACACAAATCTGCTCGCAGTTATTGCATCGCTCGTTACGTTCACGGTCTTCTGCACCGACGTGCAGTCTCAAGAAGCCAATCAGATGACGCTGCTCGCTTCAAATGCAGCGATCAAATGGCAGAGCGCGCCGCCGAGCCTCCCGCAGGGCACGCAAATGGTGGTGCTCAACGGCGATCCCTCCAAGGCCGGTCCATTCGTGCTGCGAATCAAATTCCCAGCGAATACGGTGGTCGCCCCGCATACGCACACCACGGCGGAAAACCTGACCGTGCTGAGCGGAACCTTGTATCACGGGATAGGAGAGAAGCTGGACAAGGCGCAGGGCAAGAGGCTCACGCGTGGCGGCTTTGTCTACCTGCCTGGCCGGATGCCTCATTCGGTGTGGACGACGAAATCCGAATCGATTGTGCAGGTCACCGGCACCGGTCCGTTTGGCCTGAATTACGTCAATCCGGCGGACGACCCCAGCAAGACGCGCTAGTCTAGGCCGGCGCGACGTAGCGCGGATCGTGCGGCTGTCTGCCAAAGATGCGCCGGATCACGGGCTCGAAGACCTCGAGTGGCTGCACCGCATAGTCGGGATCGAATGAGACCTGATCCCAGCGCGCGCAAAAACTTGCGCAGGCATTGAACCAAGGATGCTCGCGCAAGCGCTCGCGCGCGTGCCGATTGCCGCCCAGATGATGCGCGTAGTAATAGGTTTGAAAAAGGCCGTGCTGTTCCACGATCCAGGTGACTTCGGCACGCACATACGGTCGGATGATGCCGGCGGCGACCTCGGCATGGTTATAAGGCGCAAGCTCATCGCCAATGTCGTGGATCAATGCAGCCGCCAGCAGTTCCTCATCCGCGCCATCGTTGAGGGCCCGCGTCGCGGTCTGCAAGCAATGCTCGAGACGGCTCACCTTGTAGCCCTGCAGCGAGTGATCAAGATTGCGCAGCGTGCTTAAAATGCGCTCCGGCAAAGTGTGCGCGTAATCCCGCTCCGCCTGGTCGAGCAGGAGATAATCCGCGCGCGTGCCGTCCTCCATACGATTGAAACTCACAACCTTGCTCATGGCTTACTCCCGCGTCGCATTCTGCCAACGCGCCTGCAGCTGAAACGGATCGACGACGCAAACCGGCGCAGCGCTCCTGTGTAGCGGAAGGCCGCGTGGTACCGAGACGCTCGGCCGCGGACCTCCGCCTGCATCATTCGGCAGTCTTGATGCGCGTCCACGTGCGCGTGCGGATGCGCTCGGTCGCGGCGGTGACTTCCGTCGTGCGGTACAGGCGCGCTTCGATGGCAGCTGTTGGATAGATGGTCGGATCATTCAGGATCTGCGGATCAACCAACGCGTTGGCTGCGAGATTGTCGTTGCCGTAGTGCAGCTCATTGGTGATGTCGGCGATCACCTGCGGCTGCAGGATGAAGTTGAGAAATTTATAGGCAGCCTCAAGGTGCGGCGCACCGACTGGAATCAGCAGCGCATCGTAGGTCTCGTTCGCGCCCTCCTTCGGCACCGTGAAGGCAAGATTGACGACGACTCCGGCTGCCTTGGCGCGCGCGCGCGCCGCGGCGTAATCAGCGGAAAACGACATGGCGATGCACACCTCCTTATTCGCCAAGCCGTTCATGTACTCCGAGGAGTCGAACGAGCGGATATATGGCCGCACGGATAAAATCAGCCGCTCGGCAGCCTTGAAGTCCTCGGGTCGCGTGGTATTCGGATCAAGGTGCAGATAATTGAGCGCCAACTGCAGCACATCCTCGGCCGAATCAAGAAAACTAACGCCGCAATCGGCAAATTTGGAGATGATCTCGGGTTTGAAGAGCATGTCGAGACTGTCGAGCGGCGCGTTGGGCATGCGCGCCTTGATCATGTCGATGTTATAGGCAAAGCCGTTGATCGAATGCATATAGGGCACGGCGTGCACATTGCCGGGATCGAACGCCGCTTCAATCTCGAGGATGTGCGGATCGAGATTCTTCCAGTTTGGCAGCCTCTTCTTGTCAAGCTGCATGTAGACCCCGGCCTTGATCTGCCGGCTGAAAAAATCAGTTGACGTGGTCACTACATCGTAGTCCGAGCCTCCCGCCATGACTTTCGCCTCGAGCATCGTGTCGGCGTCGAACGTGTCATAGACGACCTTGATGCCGGTTGCCTGCTCGAACTTGGCGATCGTGTTCTTGCCAATGTAGTCCGCCCAGTTGTAGATATTGAGCTGCTTGTCCTCCGCGCGTGACATGCCCGGCATCAGCGCGACTGACAGCACGGCGAAAATCGCAGCGGACAGTCCGAGTTTCATGCTCACCTTGCGCTGTGCACCCTGGGTTGGAATAAATTCACCCTCAGCGACTGCCCGGACGGATGAACGGCCACGGCGAGGTCTCGCTGCCCGGCTCGCTCGGAACCTCAATGAGGACCGGCGCATTTTGGGTGAGCGCCCGTTCGAGCGCAAGCTTGAGCGCTGCTGGTGTGTCTGCCCGATAGCCTGCGGCACCAAAACACTCGGCAAGCTTCACGAAATCCGGATTTATCAGGGCCTCGCCGATCAGGCGTCCGCCGAAGGTGCGCTGCTGATCACGCAGCACATTGCCGAAGCTTCGATTATTAAACACGATGGTGATGAGATTGATCCTATTCTGCACTGCCGTCGCAAGCTCCTGCACTCCGAACATGAAGCCGCCGTCGCCCGTGATCGAGATCACGACCTTGCCGGGATTTGCAACCTTAACCCCAAGCGCTGTCATGAAGCCGAATCCCAGATTCTCCTGATAGCCGCAGGTGACGTAGGTACGTGCCGCATACACGGGAAAGCCGAACCGGGCGGTAAAGCCGACCTGGCAGATTTCCTCGACGAAAAATCCGTCGCGCGGCAATGCCGCGCGGATGACATCCAAATACGCAAGCTGTGGCTGTACGACCTCGATCTCACGCCGCGATTCATCTTTAATATTCACGAACTCGGTTTCGCGCACTGCGCGCTGCAGGGGCGCCGTCTGCAGCGCCTCAAGGAGGGCGTGCACTGCAAGCTTGGCATCGGCGACGATGGCGACGTCGGCGGCGCGGCGCGCGAATTCACGTGGATCGATATCGATGCGAACGATCCTGATGCCCGCGGGGAAATGCTGCCAGCGAAGATACGCGAGCTCCATGCGCGTGCCGATCGCAATCACTAAATCACTTTTCAGCCACAGCTTGTAGGCGGCGGCGAAGCCAAATCCGTACGGCAGCTCCTCGCTGACGACGCCGCGGCCGCTGCGGTGCGAGGTTACCGGTGCCTGAATCCGGCGCGCCAGTGCGAGGATTTCCGGACCCGCCGCCAGCGCCCCCGCGCCTACAATGATCATGGGGCTGCGCGCCGCACGGATGAGCTGGCACGCCTGGTCGACGGCGGTGGGATCCGGCGCCGCCGGCGGCGCGCGCGCCGCAGCGACGTCAAAATCGACGAGCGCCCGGACGCTCAACGTGTCCCAGGGGCACTCGAGCGCCACGGGTCTGACGCGGCCCGTCGTCAGCTGCTCCACAGCGGTCGCAAACAATCGTGGCACCGCGCTCGGATGGTCGATGCGCTCGGCCCATTTGGTGAGTCCACGCAGCAGCGCCAGTTGATCGGGCAGCTCGTGCAGAATGCCGTAGCCGCGGCCGATGTCGGGCGCGGGAATCTCGCTCGTAAGGCACAGCACCGGCGCATGGGCTGAATAGGCCGAACACAGCGCAGCGGTGGTATTGAGCAGGCCCGGACCCGGAACGCAGGTATAGACGCCGATCCTGCCGGTTGACTTCGCATACCCAAGGGCCATGTAGGCTGCGCCCTGCTCGTGGCGCGTCCCGATGAAGGCGATCTCGGCGCGGCGTTCGTACAGCGCGTCGAACAGGTGATAAGTATGGACTCCCGGGATGCCGAAAATTCTGTCGACGCCATAACGGATGAGACACTCGACAATGGCTTGGGCGGAGGTAACGACTTTCTGCATCGATGAGCTCGCATGCGCAGCAACGCTGATTAGAACTCATCTCAAAATGCGCGTCGACTCATTCACGCACTGATAGCTCGCGGGCGTTAGGTGTAGCGATCCGGTGGCGCATTTGCGAGCTTCCATTCCGCGGATCTGAAGGTGCCGGTTCGCAACCGTAGTGACTCGCTCGCCGGCACGTCAGAGGGTCGTTGCGCCGTCAGATGTCTATTTTGAGATTGGTTTGCTACTTTACCGCCGCAGGAGTCGACGCCCGGGGCTTGGTCGCGCGTGCGACGGCGCATATGCAAAAATGGCGGAGCAACAGGGTCGCCTGCTCCTAATGCCGGGGTCGCCGTGAGTGGGAATAAAATCACCGTGCCGCGAGTCATGATCCTTATAGCCGACATTGGCGGGCCACCGTGAGGGCAGTGTCCGGTCCGATCCATGGATGACAAACGCGGACGATTCGAGGCGCAGGTATTGCCGCATCTGGACGCCGCCTACAGGCTTGCGCGCTGGTTGGCGCGCAGTCCCGCCGATGCGGACGACGCCGTGCAGGAGGCGGTCCTGCGCGCATTCCGCGCGTTCGACGCGCTACGCGGCTCCGATGCGAAAGCCTGGCTCCTGGCGATCGTCAGAAATTGCTCTTGGACGGCGCGTCGGGGCGAGCAACGGCGCGCTTTCGTGCCCCTGCCCGAGGATGGTGATGTGGTTGAAGACCAGACCATGATCGCAGCCACGCCCGACCCGGAAAGCGCCGCGGTCCACCGTGACGATGAGCGCACGTTTGATCGACTGATGGCGTCGCTGTCTACAGAGCATCGCGAGGTGTTGGTGTTGCGGGAAATCGAGGATATGGATTATCGCGAGATCGCCACTGTCACGAACCTGCCCATTGGTACGGTCATGTCGAGGCTGGCGCGCGCCCGCGCGGCGCTCAAGGCGCGCTGGCTGCAAGAGATCGAGGCGAGGCCGCATGCAATGCCCTGAAGCGCTGCGCGTGCAGGCCTACTTCGATGGCGAGGTTGACGCCATAGCGGCGGCCGAAATTGAGCGCCATGTCGACGGGTGCACCGAATGCCGCGCGCTCCTCGAGGACCTGGAACGCACGCGAACCGCGCTGCGCCGCGACTTGACGGATTTTCGTGCATCGCCCGCGCTGCGCGCGCGCATTACCGAGGCGCTCAATGAGGAGAGCTCCGCACGCACATCGCAGCGCAGCGCCGCCGGCCGCGCCAGTTGGCGCACGCCGTCCTTCTGGATGGGCGCCGTGAGCGGCCTGGGCGCAAGCGCCGTCGCGGCAGCCCTGGTGCTGCTGCTCTTCACGCCGCTCCTGAGCAGGCCGTTGGTTGATGACCTCGTCGGCGCCCACATGCGCTCGCTCATGCCGTCCCATTTGATCGACGTCGAATCCACCGACAAACACACCGTGAAGCCGTGGTTTGCGAGTCACGCGGATGTATCACCGCTCGTCGCCGACTTTGCCGAACAGGGTTATCGCCTCATCGGCGGGCGCGCCGATTACCTCGATCATCAACGCTCGGCGGTTGTCGTCTACCAGCACGGGGCGCACGTCATCAACGTTTTCAGTTGGGCCGCGGATGATCGCAACCTGCCAAAGAGCGCAACCCGCGACGGTTATCACCTGCTCTTCTGGCGCACGGGAGATCTTGAGTACTGTGCAGTATCGGACACGGGCTGGGACGAGCTCCAGGGCCTCGTCCAGCTGCTGAAAAATCTGAGCTCGCGCGAGCACCCCGAATGAGTGCAGGTATCCGGGAATAAAACGCATCGACCCGAAGTCTCCTCTACTGAAACCCCCACGAGGAGACTACAGTGTCGGATGAACATTCGCGGCTATCACGCCGCCAGGCTCTGAGATGCATGGCCTTTGGCGGGGCTGGCACCCTCTTCGTTCTGGCGGGAGGCGTTTTCACGCCGGTCGATCTGGCGATGGCGGCTGACGAGAAATACGGCGTCACGGCGCGCGGCAAGCCGCTCTTCGTACAGATCAGCGACACGCACATCGGTTTCAACAAGGAGGCAAATCCCGACGTCGCTGCAACGCTGACCCGCAGCATCGATCTCGTGAACGCGATGCCGCGCCAACCGGCTCTCATCATTCATACCGGCGATATCACCCATCTGTCGAAGCCTGCCGAATTTGACCTCGCGCAGCAGATGTTCACGCGCCTGCGCACGACGGAAATGCACACCGTGCCGGGCGAGCACGACACCACGGATGCGACGGTCAGCGAGTACTTCAGCCGCTTTGGCAAGGCGTCCGCCAATAAGGGCTATTACAGCTTTGATCACCATGGGGTGCACTTCGTGGCGCTCATCAATGTACTGCAATTTAAGGCCGGCGGCCTTGGCACCTTGGGCGCCGAGCAGCTCGCGTGGGTCGCGGCCGATCTGAAGGGGCGCTCTGCGAGCACGCCCATCGTCGTCTTTGCGCACATGCCGCTATGGACGATCTATGAGCCCTGGGGTTGGGGTACCGGTGATGCCGACCTGCTCATGAGCGAGTTGCGCCGCTTTGGCTCGGTCACCGTTCTGAACGGCCACATCCATCAGATCATTCAGAAAGTCGAGGGCAACATCACCTTCCACACGGCGCGCTCCACCTCGTATCCGCAGCCTGCGCCCGGAGAGGGTTCCGGTCCTGCACCGCTTACGGTGCCCGCGGATGAATTGCCGCGCAGGCTCGGGATCACGAGCGTATCGGTCATCAAGCATCCGAGTTCATTGGCGCTGACGGATACGGCGATTGCCTGATGGGGAAATGACTCAGGCGAGGGCCGCACTTGGAACGAGCATCGCGCAGCAACGCGAGCGGCGCTTCGCGACGTTGGCGCTGTGCGCCCTCCCACGAACAGCTAGTGCGCGTTGAACACGTCGGCGCCGAAGGGATGCAGTCCTTTTTCTGCCGCGAACCCGAGCGGCGCAACGCCGAAGATGCTCGCGACCGACAGCAGCAGCGAGTAGTGATTGTACGGCACGTCGGAGATTGTGCCGGGGCGGATGAACGGAGAGATCAGCACGGCCCCGATCCGTCCGCCGCCCGGACCATGCAATCCGGGCGGATACCGCGCACCGCTCACTCCAAGCTCAGCGCAGCACGCGATCGAACTGTCCGCCAGGTTCACGTCGGCCTCATCGAATGTAATTATCAGAAGTCCATCCTGCTTGAATGCAGGCGAGCGCGTGATGAGTGGCACCCACTTCTGCAGAAAGGCGTCGGCAGAGACGAGCCCGCCGGGCGCACGGTCGACGCACGGGGCGTCGTGTCCATCGTTGCACAGATTCGGCGTGATGAAGGCGTAGTTCGCAGTGGCGGCTGCATCCTGCAAATTATCCGTCAGCCGCTCGAGATTGACGACATGTGAATCGCAGCGCGCCTGATCGTCGATAATGGAATGGAAGTACATGAATGGGTTGTGCTTGACGGCGTACTGGTCCTTGAGCGTCGCGCGCAGCAGGGCTTCCTCAGCATTGATCGGCGAGTGCGCGCACGTGGCGCTCTCCCGCGCGGGATCCTTGCCCATGTCCTCCATGTATCCCTTCCAGGTGAATTTTGCCGCTTCCAGCTCATCGGGAAGCGTTCTTACTATGCCTGGGTATACGCAGCCCAATCCGAGCACCTGGCCGTGTGCATCCAAACCGGGAGTGCGCAGTTTAAATTCACTGAAGATGTGGCAATCGCCTTGGGTTTCCTCGTTGGGCGCCTGTCCGCTAATGAGCGCAATATAGTTGTCGAGACTCGAATGGCCGATGCCGAAATAGTTCTCAAGGAGCACGCCCTGCGCGGTGAGTGTGTGCGCGAGATAAGGCGCTTTGGAGTCGTGACCGAATGTCTCTTGGTACGACTCGTTTTCGAGCACAATCAGGAATACATGCCGCACCAGTGGAGTCGCCGCCGACAATGGCGGCGCGCAGCTCAAAAGCGCTACGGCGAGCGCCGCCAGATGTCTAACAGCGCGGAACATCGGAAGTTCGAGCAAGGAGCTACGCCTCTCAAGGTTTGCGGCATTTTAGATGATCAGGTTTCTATTTGCCTGATTTGGGGGACCGTCGCAGAACCAGCCGGCCGCCACGGCAGGCTCCTTCGCACGTGATAAAGCGCGACACTACCCCGGCGAGCGGGTAGCGTCGCGCCAAGTCGGCTCAACTGGCGTTGGTGTGTGTACCGGCGCGCGTCCGTGCGGAGCGCGTCTGCATGCCCTTGCCGAACTCTTCGAGCATTTTTTTATTAAAGGCGGGTAAATCGTCGGGCTTCCGGCTCGACACGAGACCGTCGTCTACGACCACCTCGCGATCGACCCACCGTGCGCCGGCATTTTTGAGGTCGGTCTTGAGCGACGGCCATGATGTGATGGTCCGTCCGTTCAACACATCAGCCTCGACGAGCGTCCATGGCCCATGGCAGATCGCCGCGACCGGCTTTCTGGCATCGAAGAAAGCGCGCGCGAACGCAACGGCCTTCGGCAGGATGCGCAACTGATCGGGATTAGCGACGCCGCCGGGAAGCAGCAAAGCGTCGAAGTCTTCGGCATCAGCTTTGTCGAGCGGCACGTCGACGGCAAACTTATCCGCCTTATCGAAGTGCTTCCAACCTTGAACCTGCCCTTTGGCGGGTGAGACGATGAGTGTCTCGGCTCCTGCCTCATCAAGCGCCTTCCTGGGCTCCGCCAACTCCACCTGCTCAAAGCCGTCAGCAACCAGAATCGCAATTTTCATCCCGTTAAGCATCAGCTTCTCCTCGTAACTTTGACGTCCGAGGGATCAGCATTTTGCGTGCCGCAGCGAGGGATTCACACGGCTGTGCGCGCGGTGGTGCCAGAGCCTGAGCCGCGCTCGAGCATTTGCTTCTTTAGGCTTGGGCTTCACATCTTATTGGGATCGCGTACCCTCTGCGAGAACCACCACTGGTGCTGCTCAAGATCGTGAGCGCCGTAGCTGCGGTCAGCCCAGTAGCCTTTGCCATAATCGTACAGGACCGGCGCGCGCTCGATTTTGGCTCCTGCTGCGCGCGCACGTGCACAGTGCGCGTCCACATCATCAACATAGACCATGACAGACTGCGTGTTGGCGCCGCCGATTGACTGCGGGCTGCACGTCAACCGCGACGGGTCGGCGGAATTGCCGCTCTGTCCCACCATGATGACTCCGTCGCCAAAGAGGAGCTCAGAGTGCTGCACGCGGCCGTCCGGGCCGAGAATCTTCAGGCGCACTTCAAGGCCAAAGGCGCGGCACAGCCAGTCAATGGCAGCAGGCGCATCGTCATAAAAGAGCGCGACGGATACGCGTGGCCAGCCAGCAGGCGCATCTTTCATGAGCAGGATTCCAGTCGCGTGGCCTGCGCGATTATGCCCTACTGTAAATGCGCGCAATCCGCGCTGGTGAGCGCACGCGTAGCGCGCCGCGGGAAAAGCGCGCACCGGCGGTCACGTCGCATGCCTACATGCGCGGTGTCAGCGCCACGCGCCGCTCATGCGTTAGTAGAGGCAGCAACTATGTGGAGATGACCATGCGGTTTGTTCATAAGATTATGATTACGCTCGGCTTTTTATCTCTGGGCGGATGTGTAGTAGCGCCGGTGGGTCCGCCTGCGGCCGCGTACGTCGGGCCGCAAGTGGTGGCGGCGCCTTATGTCGCGGTCACCCCGTATTATTACGGATGGTATGGTCCACGTTATTACTATGGACGGCGCTGGTAGGCTCTGCAGAGCGCTTCGAGCGAGCAGTTGGCGACGCCTTGTTCCGGGCTTGCGTTGACGCGTTGGCAGCCGACGGTTGCGCTCGTCGCCACCGCGGCGGTCGCGCTCGGCGGATGTGCCGGCGCTCCGACGCGCACTGAGCTCGCTGCTTCGCGAACCGATGTCCTGTGGTTGAACCGGATTGCCTACGGCGTCAATTCGGAAACCCTGGCTGATTACAAGCGGCGCGGCCGTAGCGACTTCCTCGACTCACAGCTGACAGCTCGCGACCCTCCCCTGCCGAGCCCCGTCGCAGCCCAGATCAATCTTCTGGATGTCGTGCATGCGGATGCCGCGCAGCTGCTGGCGGCGACAAACGCCGAATACAAGCGCATCAATGCACTCGCCGATGGCCCGGAGAAGGAGCAGGCGCGCAAGGAACTTAACGAGCGCGGCAATGCATTTGCCTACCAGGCCGCACGCCGCGACCTGCTGCGCGCCATCTATTCGCCCGCACAGCTGCAGGAGCAGCTGGCCTGGTTTTGGCTGAACCACTTCAACGTCGCGGAGTCAAAGGCCAGTATCCGCTGGCTGATCGGTGACTATGAGGAGCGCGCCCTGCGGCCGCACCTGCTTGGTCACTTCCGCGAGCTCGTAATGGCGACGCTGACGCATCCGGCGATGCTGCAATATCTCGACAACGCGCAGAATGCCGTAAACCATATCAATGAGAATTACGCGCGCGAGCTGATGGAGCTGCATACCCTCGGTGTCGGCGCCGGGTACACTCAGGGCGACGTGCAGAACCTCGCGCGCATCCTGACAGGCGTCGGCATCAATGCAGGAGGACCGCAGCCTAAGTTGAAACCGGCGTGGCAGGGCCTGTATCGCCACGACGGTGCATTCGAGTTCAACCCGGCGCGTCACGACTTCGGTTTAAAAATCCTGCTCGGCCATGCGATCCGTGGCCAGGGGTTTGCGGAGGTGGAGCAGGCGGTGCACATCCTGGTGCGCGAGCCCGCCTGTGCCCAGTTTATCTCGCGCAAGCTCGCGGTGTACTTCGTGGCCGATGACCCGCCGCCAGCGCTCGTGGCGCGCATGGCGGCCACGTTTTCGCGCACCGACGGCGATATTGGCGCGGTGCTGCGCGTCATGTTTGCGGCGCCGGAGTTCTCGGCAGCGCTCGGCGGCAAGTTCAAGGACCCCATGCACTTTGTAGTCTCGACAATGCGGCTCGCGTATGACGCGCGGCCCATCCTCAATACTCATCCGGTCGTCAATTGGTTGCGAGCGCTCGCTGAGCCGCTCTATGGACACCAGACGCCCGACGGCTACGCACTCACCGAGGCCGCTTGGGCCAGTTCCGGCCAGATGAGCCGCCGCTTCGAGATTGCGCGCGCCATGGCCGCGCCCAACGCCGCACTCTTCGAGCCCGAGGAAGGCAGTATCGCCCCCGCCGCAGGCTTTCCGCAGCTCTCCAACCCGGTGTACTTCGCCGCGGTCGAGCCGCTGCTGTCGGAGCGCACCAAAAACGCGCTCGGCGCTGCGACCTCACAGCAGGAATGGAATACGCTGCTGCTCTCCTCGCCTGAGTTCAGTTACCGATGACCGCCTGAGCGCACGGGCGCCCCGGAGAATTTATGCAGCGTCGAGACCTTCTGCGATTGGCCGCAACTGTACCCGCACTCACCCTCGCAGGTAGGCTGTTCGCCGCACCGACATCGCCCGCGCGCTTCCTGCTCGTGTTTCTGCGCGGCGGTTACGACTGCACGAATTTTCTGATTCCTTATTCGAGCAGCTTCTACTATGAAGCGCGCCCGCACATCGCAATTGCGCGGCCAGATGCGAGCGCGCCGACCGGTGCGCTCGCCCTGGACGGCGACTGGGCGCTCGCTCCCGCGGTGCGCGAAGCCTTAGGGCCGCTCTACCAGCAGCGGCAGTTGGCATTCGTACCCTTTGCCGGCACCGATGATCTCTCGCGCAGTCATTTCGAGACTCAAGACAGCATAGAACTCGGTGAGCCCTCTAGGGGCCAACATGATTTCAGCTCCGGATTCATGGGCCGCCTGGTGGACGTTCTGGGGTCGAGCGGCTCCATCGCCTTCACCGATGCGCTGCCGCTGACATTCAAGGGCGCGGCCGACATCCCGAACGTCTCACTCAAGGGAATCGGCAAGGCCGCCTTCGATCAGCGCCAGACTTCGCTGCTGACCGGCATGTACGCCGAGCATCATCTCGAAGCGGCAGTGGCCGACGGACTTGAGCTGCGCCAGGAAGTGGCGCTCGCGATGGCCGACGAAATGCTCGCGGCAAATCGCGGTGCGATCAATACCAAGGGTTTCGCTCTTGAAGCGGAGCGCATGGGCAAGCTCATGCGGGACCAGTATCGAATCGGCTTCGTCGATGTCGGCGGGTGGGACACACACGTCAACGAGGGTGGCGCAAAGGGCGCGCTCGCCAACAATTTGGATAATCTCAGCCGCGGACTTGTGAGCTTTTCGCAGGCCATGGGCGAGCACTGGCACAGTACGGTCGTCGTGGTCGTGTCCGAATTCGGGCGAACCTTCCGCGAGAATGGCAACAACGGCACCGATCACGGGCATGGTTCGGTGTATTGGGTGCTGGGCGGCGCCATCGGCGGTGGTCGCATTGCCGGCGAACAGCTCGCGATTCAGCGCGCAACGCTGTTTCAGGACCGTGACTATCCGGTGCTGAATGATTATCGGGCAGTGCTCGGCGGGTTGTTCCGCCCCATTTGGGGTCTCAGCGCGGGTCAGCTTGAGCGTGTGTTCCCCCAGGTGAAGCCACTGGACCTCAAACTCGCTTAAGCGTCCAATGGCACGACCTTGGCGTTAACTCGAGGCAGGTATGTCGAAAACGATGCTGCGCGTGCTCGTTGCATTCGCAGGCAGCCTTGCTGTTCTCATCATCCTCACCGCGTGGCTCGGACCGCGCCTTCTGGGGGCGAATGTGAAATCGCGGTTGGAGGCGCACGCTTCGGATGCGCTGCGCATGCAGGTGACGGTCAGCGGCCCCGTGGCATTGCGCTTTTTCCCCGGTCTGCACGTGACAGTCCAGGATGTGCACATCCGCAACGGTGCATTCGATGTGGCCTCCATCGGCGAAGTGCAGCTCGCCATCGAATGGCGCTCGCTCCTCGATCAGGATCTCAAGTTCGACGGCGTGCGCTTCAAAGGCGCACGCATCAGCGTCGCGCGCGACAAGAGCGGCAAATTCAACGTCGATCGACCACCGAGTCCTGATTCGCAGTCGCCGGCCGCCGACATCGGCACAGTCAGCCTTGCCACCTCGAGCCTCTTTTATACGGACGCGCTGCGCGGCAACAAATTTGCGGCAGAAGACTGCAGCGTTGAGCTCGCGGATTTGAAGCGAGCTGCCGCGACGACGCCGGACATTCTCAAGACCGTCACTTTCACCGCGGATCTTAAGTGCGCTCGGATGCGCAGCAACAATCTGGACGCGAGCAAAGTCAAGGCGACGGTCGCAGCTGCAGGCGGCACGTTCAAATTCGACCCTGTGGCGCTCGAGATGTCCGGTGGCCAGGGCAGCGGCACGGTCACGGCGGACTTCACCGGCGCCGAGCCCGTCTATCATGTGCACGCAGCAATCGCGAAGTTGCAGATCGCGGATTTTTCGAAGAACGTGACGCCGGAGAAAATCGCCGAGGGCGCCCTCGACTTTTCCGCCAATCTCAGCATGCATGGGACTCCCCAGAACGGGGTAATGGGCACGGTTGCGGGCGAGGCTTCCCTGCGCGGCAACAATCTCGTGGTCGACATCGGTGATCTGGACAAGGAATTCACGCACTACGAATCCACGCAGAATTTCAATCTCATCGATATGGGCGCATTTTTCCTCGCTGGACCGCTGGGCGTCGCCGTCACCAAGGGTTACGACTACGCACGCGTCTTAAAGAAGTCGGAGGGCCACACGACCATCCGCACGCTCATCTCCCAATGGAAGCTGGAGCGCGGTGTCGCAATGGCACAGGACGTCGCGCTCGCAACCCCGGAAAACCGGATTGCGATGCAAGGCGGCCTCGATCTCGTCAACGATACTTACGATGACGTGACGGTCGCCCTCATCGATGCTCAAGGGTGTACGCGCGTCGACCAGAAAATCCACGGCTCCTTCCGCAAGCCCGAGGTGGAGAAGCCGAACGTGGTCACTGCGATCACCAATCCGGCGCGCAAGCTGCTCAAGAAGGGCGCGCGGCTGTTCGGCGCGAAATGCGTGGTCTTTTACTCCGGCGCCGTTCAGCCGCCGAAGTAGGCCTCATTGCTTATACTTCTTCTTTGCGGCGGCAATGCATTTGTCTCTGATGTCTCCTGAGAGGGTATCGCACTTCGCCCGAGCGGCGTTGTAGTCAGAGTTCGTGGACGCTGCGCGCACATCACCGCGCACGCCGTCGGTGATTTGCCGATCCTGTCCCTCGCGCAGGCACGCCTCGCGCGCATCACCCGTCTTGCTCGCGCACAGGTCCGCTTGCAGCTTATCGTTCGGGTCGGGCTCGGGTTCCGTCATGGCCGGCTGTGACTGCGCCCCGGCGGACAACGTTGTGCACGACATGGCAAGCCATGCGGCGCTGATCAGCAAGTGTCTGACTCGGTGAGCCATGCCATTCTCCTGGGCGACGCACTAATAACGCCCCAGCAGCGCCTCCAGATCCGTGCGTGAGGCTTCCATGGCCTTATACAGCGGAATATGTCGCGCCGTCGAGCTGCCGTTCACAATGGCCGCAAAGGCAATCCATCCGCCGCTCTTCTTGCGCATGTAGCCCGCGATGCCGCACACGGAATGCGGGTCATCCATGGTGCCGGTCTTGAGCGCCACCCGATCGAGCCACGCCTCGCTGCCCTGGCGCAGGAAGCCAAACGGGGCCTGCCGGGGCACCGTCAGGCCGCCGTAGAACGCCGGAAAATGCCTGCTGTCATGATACTGATACGCGAGCAGCGCCACGAGGTCGCGCGCCGAAAGCTCATTCTCCGGCGTAAGTCCACTGCCGCTTAGCAGGAGCGGCGCGGACGTGCGGGTGCGGCTCTGCGCCTGCAACGAGTGCTGCACGAATTCGGATAGGCCCTTGGATGCATCCGCCAGCCCCGAGGGGGCCGCGCCAGTCATATCGGCGGCGAGATCAAAAGTGAGGACATCTGCGATGTAGTTGTTGGAGAAGCGCAGCATGCGCCCCAATTGCTCGCGCAGCACCAGACCTTCGGTTTGCCCAAGCTCAACCACATCGCCGGGCAGTGGGCCCTGAGTGACGATCACATCGCCGGGCGCGCTCACACCGACCTCGCGCAGACTTTCCCGCAGCAAGAGGCCAACACCGATCGCAGGATTTGACATGGCACGGTAGACGCGTTCGCTTGGACTGCCGAGCGGCATCTGGCCCCCGACTCGCAGCACATCGACCCCCGCATTGGTTGCCCGCTCGACCCAGAAGGTCTTCTTCGATTGCGGCGTGCCGGTGGCAATCGTCCCCTCCACCGGGATCGGCAACCGGGCAACTCCGCAGCCGCGCACCGAGGCGGCCGTGCCGGGGATGGTCGGCTGTACGCTCACGCACCAATTGCCGTAATCGATTCCCACTGCCGAGAGCGGGGCGTTGAAGGCCGTGTCGCTACGCACGAGCGCCCCGCAGCGGTCGTGTGTTTCGCAGCCGACCGCGGAAAAAGGCGCAAGATTCACGACGACCCGGCCGTGCACCGCCGTGAGCCCCGCCCCCGCGGCCTCGACTGCGAGTGACAGGAGCGCGTGATATTCGAGCGTCGGATCACCCGCTCCGCCAAGAATGACATCGCCGGTCAGCTCGCCACCATGCAGCCCACCGTGCGCCAAGAGCCGCGTCTCGAAAACCTTGTCCGCGGACCAGCGGTTGAGCGTTGCCGCCGCAACGACAAGTTTGGTGAGCGATGCCGGCGTCAGGCGCCGGTCGGGGTTCAGTTGCTGCAGCACAGTGCCGTTGTCGAGGTCGAGCGCGAGCGCCGTGACGGTGGCGCCGTTGCGCTCGAGGACCTGAAGAGCGCTCCACTCGGCGTACGCCGGCACTGCAGGCCACAGGAGGAGCGCACCGGCTGTCAGCACCTGCACCATCCGATCCATCAATCCGCGCGCGCGCCTGCTCAATGCGCGACCCTCGCGCCGGCGCCGCCACCGCGCAGCCCTCCCGCGTGCGCCGCCCAGCACCACAAGAGGCCGGCACCGAGCACTGCCACCGGTACGACCTTGACCGCCTCCTCGAGCGAGGCTGCGTCCGAGAGCGCCCCAATGACGGGCGGCGACAGCACATCGCCGAGAATGTGGATGGTGAATATGCTGAGGGCGATCGCCGAGGCACGCTCCAGCGGTGAGGTGAGATTGAGGATCGCCGCATTGATGGGGCCGGTCGAAACAAACAGGCACAGCTGCGCCACCACCATCGCAGCCCAATAAAACCGAGGTGACGCGCTCGTGAGCGCAGCCCAGGCGCAGGGGGCCGCGACGAGGGTCGCCACGGCCGACACCCACAGAAAGGCTTGGCGGGAATATTTGACGCAGTAGTCCCCGAGCCAGCCACCCACAAAAGTGCCTATGAAGCCCGTCACCACGACGACCTCGCCAAAACTCACCGTGGCCTGGGCTCGCGGGATGCCGCGCGCGCGCTCGAGAAACGCCGGCATCCAGAAACCCAATCCGCCGACAGCAAATGTGTACGCCGCGTAACCCAGAACGGTCAGAACGTACGGCGAATTCCTGATGAGGCGCGCGTAGGTCGCGATCAGATCAGCACGAGTGTTCCGTTTGACAGGAGGCAAGGTAGCGGAGCCGGCGTCCTGGCTGCCGCGCGGCGGATCGCGCAACGTCAGCATCAGCGCCGCAAGCACCAGACCCGGCGCGCCTGCGACGAAGAACGCCATGCGCCAGCCGTAGTGCGCATCAATCAAGCCGCCGACGATGTAGCCCAGTGCGGCGCCGACGGGAATCGCGCAAAAGAACACTGCCATCACGCGGCCGCGCTGCTTCACGGGAAAGTAGTCGCCGAGGAGCGCCGGCGCGATGGTGCCGTACGCCGCCTCACCGATACCGACTGCCGCGCGCGCACCGAGCAAGGCAAGGTAACTGCCGGCAAAGCCCGACAAGGCCGTTGCCAGGCTCCAGATTCCCACGCCGAAGGCGATGAGACGCGGACGCGAGCGCCGGTCTCCGAGTGCGCCGAAGACCGGCGCAGTAAAAAGGTAGACGAGCAGGAAGCTCGTCATCAAGGAGCCCAACTTGAGGTCCGAGAGCGCAAGCTCAGAATGCTTCAGCGTCTCGGCCAACGCCGATACCACGAAGCGATCGAGATAGTTCAGGAGGTTGATGACCGTCAGAACCGCAAGCGCGAGGTTTGCGGAAGCGAGGAGCGTGCGGCGGTCGGCTCTGGCTTTCATGGGCGGGCGCGAGCTTACCAGTCTTCGCTTGGAATGCCGCTGGCGGACGGGGCGACGCAGCTGTCGATTCGCAGGGCCGCGCAGTGCGAGAATCCGGGACGGCTCGCGCGAGGTGGCTCATATGAAGGTTTCGATTGCGCAGATTCTCTCCCGCATCCCAGGCGCACCCACGAAGAAGTGGCCCGCGGGCGACCGCTACGCCACCGCGCTCGCTCACGGCTCGATGTCGGTCGGGCTGTACGCGCCCGTCGGCCGTGACCCGCAGACGCCTCACTCACAAGACGAGATCTACATAGTGCGCTCAGGCAGCGCGGAGTTCGCGGTCGCGGGCGAGCAGCAATCCTGCGCAACCGGAGACGTCCTGTTTGTCGCGGCGGGCGTTGAGCACCGCTTTGAAAGCTTGTCGGCTGATTTTTCGGCTTGGGTGGTGTTCTGGGGACCCAAAGGCGGTGAGCCAAGCACTTGAGCAATTACGCGAATGTGCACGGCAATATCCCAACGGATACCTGCGCACACAATTTGTGCGCGCACTGATGCGACCCACGCCACCGCTGGGGAGTTGCGGTGATAATGGATCCAATAATTATAACAATATCAAATAAATAATGAATATTCTTAATCCAAATTAGCGGTGTAGCATTCGGCCATTGAGAAGGATGGCCGCGGGAATGAAGCGGCGAGGATCTGAAAGACTCCTCGCCGCGCGTTCGGCCCAGTGACACAAGGCGACCCGTGCGCGGCAGCGCACGCGCGCCATCAGCCGCCCTCGATCGTCTTCTTCAGGTTATCGAGGCCGGCGCGATAAACACCCGTGAGGAACTTCGTGACGCCGGCATCGCTCTCGGCATCCGGCGGAGTATCCGACGTGTTCTTACGCTTGCACCTACCGCTCCAGGTCACGACCGTCATGCCGTCCGCGCCCGCTTTCACGGAAATGGTGGAGACGTAATTGGTCATCGGTAACGGCGACGGGTCGATGATCTTGTACCGGAAGGAATGAGTCTTGGGACTGAACGCCAGGAGCTGCTCCGTAAACGTCGGGCCGTCCTTCACCGTGAGCTGCCGCACCGCGCCGACCGTGTTGTTGGTACCCTTGATGATCTCGTCCTTGGCGAACGCGGGATGCCAGCTGTTCAGACTGTCAAAGTCCTTGATGGTCGCCCAGACTTTTGACGCCGGTGCCTTGATTTCGACCGTTTCCACGATGTGCAGAGTCTTCGGCGCGTCGGCCAAAACTGCCCACGGAGCGCCGAGAGCGACGAGTGTCAGCACGACAATACTTTTATTCATGTGATCCCCTATCTTTGCGAATGCGCGGCAGCTTGCATGATCCGAATGAGGCGCTGCGGAATGCACCGGCGTTGCGCGCTGAACGCCCGTGGCGGCACTATATACCGCGCTCTGCAGGAGCGCACTTGAGCGCGGAGCGGCGCGCATCCGGATTCTTGGCAGCCAAAACTCATCTAAGCGTCAGCAAATCATGACCGCCCGCCCACCCCTGCCCCCGTTCACCCTCGAGACGGCCGTGCAGAAAGTGCGCATGGCCGAGGATGCTTGGAACAGCCGTGATCCGCAGCGCGTGTCGCTGGCGTACACCCCCGACAGCCGCTGGCGCAACCGATCGGAGTTTTTCTCTGGACGCGACGCGATCGTCGCGTTCCTTACGCGCAAGTGGTCCGAGGAGCTCGACTACCGGCTGATCAAGGAGCTGTGGGCGTTTCACGGCAATCGGATTGCCGTGCGCTTTCAGTATGAATATCACGACGTCCCGGGCCAGTGGTACCGGGCCTACGGCAACGAGCAGTGGGAGTTCAACGCCGAGGGCTTGATGCAGCGCCGCGAGGCAAGCATCAACGACGTGCGCATTGCAGAACAGGAGCGCAAGTTTCTCTGGACGCAGCCCGCGCGCCCGACCGATCACCCGGGACTGACCGCATTGGGCCTGTAGAGTCGGGCGCTTAGGGCGGCGGCCGCTTCTCCAATGCCGCCTGCATGAGCGTCGCGAGCGCGGCTGCGTCATCACCGCCTTGCGCGCGCAGGGCCGCAATCGTCCCTGCCAAGTTGGCGGCCGAATGGTTTTGATTCAGCTTGAATTTGACGTGAATGTCATCGACCAGGAACTCGAAGCCGACGATGGCGCCCAAGAGTTTCTGCAGCGGTAGGACCTCGCTTATGCGCCATGGAACTGGGGCGCCGGATTCGAAATGAGCGGCGAGTGCCGCGACCACTTGCTCGAGCTTCTCAGGATTCTGGATGAGGCGCACCTGCCCGTAAAGATGGGCCGTGGCGTAATCCCAGGTCGGAACATTGCGAGGCGGATCCGTATACCAGCGGGGCGAAATATAGGCATGCGGCCCATGAAAGATGAATAGCGCCCGCTGCCCCTCGATCGTGGACCACTGCGGATTCTGGCGCGCCCAATGGCCTGTGAGCGTCACCTGCGAACCCGCGCGGCGGTACAGCACCGGCACGTGGGACGCGATCGGCGCGCCTCCGCTCGCCGAAATGAGCGTGCCGAAGGGATCGTGTGCAGCGAGCCAGTCAAGCTGCTTGAGATCGGTCTCGTGAAAATGTGCGGGAATGTACATAGGGTGAGGGAATGAGTGAGGCTGCGATTGCGCCGCGTGCTAGGGAAGCTCTGCACAGGTGTCATGAAATAACCGATAATGTGTGCGATGAGCAGCAGCGGTGGAGTTGATTAAACGATGCAACAGACGACGTTTGCCTCGGTTGCTTGGGAGAAGAAGGGCAAGG
>Ga0302326_10004487_pt1 | contig 32296 bp, 22 predicted proteins | sample Palsa_T0_3_FD_202264 | JGI IMG/M metagenome (GOLD analysis project Ga0302326, IMG submission 202264) | Peat permafrost microbial communities from Stordalen Mire near Abisko, Sweden - Palsa_T0_3 | ecosystem: Environmental > Terrestrial > Soil > Palsa > Peat permafrost | place: Sweden: Abisko...
ATTCAGGCGAAACAGGAGATCCTCGCGAAAGCGGCCCGCCGCGACTTCCGCCTGCACGTCGGCGTTGGTTGCGGAGAGAATGCGCACGTTTACGCGGCGCGTGGCCGAGGAGCCCACCCGTTCGAGCTCGCCGATTTCCAAAACGCGCAGCAGCTTGGCCTGCAGGTTCAACGGTACGTTGGCAATTTCATCCAGGAACAGTGTGCCGCCGTCCGCCAGCTCGAAGCGCCCGACGCGATCGGCGCGGGCGTCGGTGAACGCGCCCTTCACATGCCCGAAGAGCTCGCTTTCGAAAACGCCTTCGGGCAGACCGCCGGCGTTGACGGTGATGAATGGGCGGCCCACGCGCGGCGAAAGCGCCTGCAACGTCCGGGCCACCACCTCCTTGCCGGAGCCGTGTTCGCCGGTGATCAGCACGTTGGCGTCCGACGGACCCACCCGCGCGATCATATCCTTCACCGGCTGCATGGCGGGAGAATCGGCGATCATGGGTGGCCGGCCGTCGGCGCGCAGCAGGCGATTTTCAGCTTCCAGGCGCTGGCTGCGCCGCAGCGCGTGCGCCAGCTCGATCTGATTTTTCAGAATCGAGAGCAGCCGCGCGTTCTCCCACGGCTTCTGAATGAAATCCTTGGCGCCGCGGCGCATGGCTTCCACCGCGAGCTCCAGGCTTCCCCAAGCGGTCATCACCACGATCGGCAGGGTGCTGTCTTTCGCGCGGATATTCGAAAGCAGGTCCAGCCCTTCCTGGCCCGAAGTGGTGTCGCGCGCATAATTCAAGTCGATCAACGCCGCGTCGAACTCGCGAGTCTCCAAAGCCGAGAGCATGGCCGCCGGCGAACCGACCGTTTCGGTTTCATAGCCCTCCGCCTTAAAAAGCAAACGCAAGGCCTCCCGAATGTCGGGCTGGTCGTCCGCGACGAGAATGCGGACTCGATTCTGAGGATTCAACATGGCCGAACATCTCCTGGGGATCGCTACCCTCTACCACCCTGCCTGCAAACTTCAGCGCTCGCTGCGCATGGCCTGGATCGGATCCACCTTGGTGGCTCGGCGCGCCGGAAAATAACAAGACGCAAACGCCACCGCCGCCAGAAAAAACGCAACGCCAAAAAACGTCAGCGGATCGAGCGCGCTTACGCCGTAAAGCAGGCTGCGGATCGTCCGCATACTCAGCACCGAGGCGATGAACCCCAGCAGCACGCCCACCATCGAAAGCAACATGCCCTCGCCGACGATCATATTTACGACGTTGCGCGGCTGCGCCCCGAGTGCCAGCCGAATTCCGATTTCATGGGTGCGCTGGCTCACCGCAAACGACATCACCCCGTAGATTCCGATGCCCGCCAGCAGCGTGGCAAAACCGGCAAAGATCGCCAGCAGAATCATGCTCAGCCGCCGCCGGGCTAAAGCGGAATCCACCAACTGGTCCATCGTTTTGATTTCGGTGACCGGCTGATTCGGATCCAGGTCAAACAGGCTATGGCGGATCGCCGTAGTCATGCTGCCGGGATCCGCGGTGGTGCGGACCACCACCCGCATCAGCCTCGATGGATTCTGCGGATACGGAAGATACAGCTCGTCCGAAAGTTGCTGGCTCCACGACCAATCGCGGATATCGCCAACCACCCCGACCACGCGCAGCCAGGTGCTGCGCGGTTGCGGCCTCCATGGCGCGCTCGAGGGCGGCAAATGGATGCGAATTTCCTGGCCAATCGGATCCTGCTGCGGCCAATACTGCCACGCCAGCGATTCGTTCACGATCGTCACGCCCTGCGCGTCGGGCCCGTCCGCGGGCGAAAAATCCCGCCCTTCTTTGAGCGTCAATCCCATGGTGCGGATGTATTGCGAATCGACCACCGTGTAGTGGCTGGTAAATTCCTTCCCGGGCGGTGGCGCGGCGCGTCCCTCAATATCGAAATCGCATACATCAAACCACCCGCTCATCGGCAAAAAATTGGCGGCGGTAGCCGCATCCACTCCCGGAACCGCGCGCACCCGCTCCAGCGCCTGGCCGTAAAAATTGACCAGCGGCCGTCCGTCTGCGTAGTGCGCCACCGGCAGCCATTCCTGCATGGTCAGCAGGTGCTCCGGGCGAAAGCCGATTTGTTCGTTGATCAGCCGCGCAAAACTTCGCACCAGCAGCCCCGCGCCCACCAACAACAGTAACGAGAGTCCGATTTCCGAAACCACCAGCGCCGCGCTGACGAAGCGCCCCCGGCGCGCTCCGGTGCTGCCACGCGACCCTTCTTTCAGAGTTTCGCTCATGCTGGTGTGCGCAATCTGAATGGCCGGCGCCAGGCCGAAAATCACGCCGGTAACGCAGCAAACCAATAACGTGAATCCCACCACCACCGGATGCAGGCCAATTTCGTTCATCCGCGGAAGCTCGCCCAGCCCGCCTTGCGGCGGCAGAATCAGGTGTAACAAGCGCAGCCCGCCCTCCGCCAGCAGCAAGCCCACCGCGCCGCCCGCAAATGACAGCAGCAGGCTCTCCGTAAGCAATTGGCGGACGATGCGCCATTGTCCCGCTCCCAGCGCGGCGCGGATGGCAATCTCCCGGCTGCGCGAAGCCGATCGAGCGAGAAGTAAATTGGCGACGTTGACGCACGCAATGAGCAGCACGAAGCCCACCGCGCAGACCAGCAGCATCAGCGCGGGCCGAATGTCGCGCACCGGCTCGTCCTGCATCGGCGAGACGCGGACCCCGCTGGTATCCGTATCCGGGTACTCGCCACGCAAGCGCTGTAGAATCGTTTCCATCTCGGCCTGTGCCTGCTCGCGGGCGACGTGCGGTTTCAGACGCCCAAAAACGAGTACCGAATGATCCTCGCGATTCATGTGCGCGGGATCGAACGCGAAGGGCATCCACAAATCGAATTGGCGGCTGGTGCCGAAAAGAGAAAAACCCTGAGGCAGAATTCCAATCACGGTGTAGGGCTTCTCGTCGATCTGAATGCTCTGACCCAGAATCGCCCGGTCGCCCGCGAAACGCCGCTGCCAGACGCCGTAGCTCAAAATCACCACTTGGTTTCGGCCTAGCGTTTCCTCTTCCGGAAGAAAGTCGCGCCCCGCGAGCGGTTTCACTCCCAGCAGATGGAAAAAATTGGCGGACGTGGCCATTCCCCACAGTTGTTCAGGCTCGTTGCGGCCAGTGATGGTGTAGAACCATGTGCGCAGGACAGACATTTCATCAAAAGAGCGGTTTTGTCTTTGCCAATCGAGGAACTGCGCGGGAGACGCCGCGCCGCGAGTGATGCCCAGGCTCGGATCGGTCTCCCAAATCATTTGTAGCCGGTCGGCATGCGGAAACGGCAGCGGACGCAACAGCGTGCTGTAGACCACGCTAAAAATCGCCGAGTTCGCTCCGATTCCCAGCGCTAGCGTAAGCACCGCAACGGCGGTGAAGCCGGGCGCTTTGCCCAGCATCCGCCATCCATAGCGAAGGTCATTCCAGAGCGTTTCCATCGTTGTACTCGCCTGCGTACATCGCCGTCGTGTCCATGCCAAATCCCCGGGGTCAGTGCTTGTCGTCCACGATCCATCCGTCTTTCAGATTGATGATGCGGTCGCCGTAGGCCGCCCAATTTTCGTTATGCGTCACCTGGATGATGGTGGTGCCGGCGTCGTTGAGGCCCTTGAGCAAATCCATAATCATCTTTCCTTGGCTCGAATGCAGGCTCCCGGTCGGCTCGTCCGCCAGAAGCAGTTTCGGGTTGCCGATCAGCGCGCGCGCCACCGCAACCAGCTGCTGCTGCCCTCCCGACAATTGATTCGGGAACAGCGATTTCTTGCCGACGATCTGGAAACGATCCAATGCGTCGGCCACCAGGCCTTCGCGCTCCGCTTTCTTGATATCGCGATACGACAGCGGCAGGTCGAGATTTTCGGCGACGGTCAAGCTGTCGAGCAGGTGATATTGCTGGAAAACGAAACCGATATATTTTTTGTGCAGCTCGACGCGGTGCCGGTTGTCCAGCTTGTGAACCGCGTTATCGAGCAGATAATATTCCCCATTCCACGCCCCGTCCAGCATTCCCAGAATCCCCATCAAAGTGGATTTTCCGGCGCCGGAGGGGCCCATGATGGTGATGAATTGGCCTTCGCGAATATCCAGACTGATTCGCCGCAGCACCCAGGTTTTTCCCGCGCCTGAGTCGTAGGATTTCTCGACGTCGACCATCCTGATCACGGTGTTCTCCTGAAATCTCGTTGGTCCCGCGCGCCCAGCGCTGGCAGGCCGCGGCGGCTCGTAGCATTGCCCTACGGCGCGCAATCCAAGACTAGCAGCGTGGCGTCATCCTGCAACTCCCGCGCGCTGAATTCTCTCACCGCTCGCAGGACTTCTTCGTGAATTTCGCGTCCGCTTCGGCTGCGGTACTGGCTCAGGATTTCGAGCAGCCGCTCCTCTCCGAATTCGGTTCCCGCGGAATCCTGCGCCTCGGTAACACCGTCGGTAAAAAGCACCAAACGGTCGCCCGGGCCAAATTGCGCCTCCGCGGTAGCGTAGGTCCCTTCCGGAAACACGCCCAAAAGCGCGCCACCCTCGGTGAGCCGCTCGCAGCTGCCATCGGACCGCAACAGCATCGGGGGATTGTGGCCCGCATTGGAGTATTGCGCGCGTTGCGTGCGGACATCGAAGATGCCGAAGAAAAATGTGATGAACGATTCCGCAGCCACATTGCGGCAGACGAAGCCGTTCGCCCGCGCGCACAAATCGCCGGGGACGGACTCGGCCGCGACCAAGCCGCGCACGGTGGCCTGCAAGTTCGACATCAACAGCGCTGCCGGCATTCCCTTCCCGGCTACGTCGGCGATGCAAAACGCGAAGCGGTGCTCGTCAAGTTTCAGCACGTCAAAATAATCGCCGCTCATTTCACGCGCGGGCTGCCAGGCTCCGGAAATTTCGATGCCCGGGAATTCCGGGATTTCCCGCGGCAGCAACCCCATTTGCACCGAGCGGGCCTTTTCGATTTCGCCGGCCTGCCGGGTGAACTTCAGGTCATGCTTTTCGCGCAGCAGCGCCGCCATCCGCTGCTCGCTTTTTAATGCGCGCTCTTGCCGTCCACGATCCACCTGGGTGCGCACGATTTCCAGCAGGCGGTCGTTGGACCAGGGTTTCTCGACGAAATCGCGCACCCCATGCTGCATCGCTTCCACCGCCAGTCCCACCGTGGCCCAGCCGGTCATGGCGACCACCGGAGGCGCCGACTCAATCTCCCGCAGCGCGCTGAGCAAATCCAGTCCCTCTTGCCCGGAAGTGGTGTCGCGCGCGTAATTCAAATCCATCAGCACCAGATCGTACTGGTTCGATTCCAGGGCACGGAGAATCGCGGCAGGCGAATTGGCAGTCTCAATCACGTAGCCGTGTGTCTTCAGAAACAAGCGCAGCGCCTCGAGAATGTCGGGCTGGTCGTCCGCGATCAGCACCCGTGCGGTAAAGATTTCCTGCTCTTCGATTTTGACGTCGTTAGCCAGAATAGCCATCCCGTTCTCCGTCGGTTTTGCCGCGCAAGACGCTGGCCCGCAGCCGCCAGCACTCAATCTAAGCGCAGTTCGGCTTCCACCCGCAAATGCTTCTAAATAATTGCATCAATGTAGCTTAAGAGCTGGTCGGGCACAAGCCGAGCCCCGAAATGCCCCGGTTACGGGAATGGGACGTCCCACTATCGGACACTCCATCGTTAGCGATAAGGAAGGGCACCGCGGCGGTCCGACAGGCAGTGCCCCGCCCTAACCGAACGCAGACGGGCGAACCTTTGTGAGGACAAGACTTGATGTGCATTTTCGGTTTCGGTTTCGGTTTTGCTTCAAGGTTCCACGCTTCTGGGGTGCCCCACTCTTCCCCGATTTTGGGAAGGGTGGGTGTTTTGACGTACGGTTCTACGGCTTTATCTTTTCCGGGTGCCCCATTCTTCGCGGGTTGTGCGAAGGGTGGGCGATGAGACCTAGCGCGATGATGTCTTTCGCCACGGCGTCGCGCGATTTCCAAGATTCAGATAAAGTGTTCGGACGCTCATGAGCGAAGCCACTCCTGCTCTCACCTACGGATCGGACGAAGCTCCGCGCCAAAGAATCCCGACAGGTATTCTCGCGCTGTGGTCGGCGACGATTTTCCTGAGCGCGTTTCTACTTTTCCAGATTCAACCAATGCTGGCGAAAATGATCCTGCCATGGTTTGGCGGCGCGGCAGGGGTGTGGGCAACCAGCCTGATGTTCTTCCAGGTGACGTACCTGCTGGGAAGCTACTACGCCCACCTGCTAGTGCGGCGCCTGCGCCCCGCGCAACAGATGTGGACGCATGTGGCGCTGCTTGCTGCGAGCCTTTCTCTTTTGCCAGTGATTCCTCGCGATTTCTGGAAGCCCATCGGCGAGGGCCATCCGGCATGGCGGATTCTGGGGCTGCTCACCGCCACCGTGGGTCTGCCGTTCCTGCTACTTTCGGCGACGAGTCCGTTGCTGCAAGCGTGGTACGTACGGCGGCGAACCGGCGGGCGGCCGTACCGCTTCTATGCGCTCTCGAATACCGGCTCGCTCCTGGCGCTGCTCACGTATCCCGTGATTTTCGAACCGCGCCTATCCACGCGACACCAGGCCATCGGATGGTCGGCGGGTTACGTCGCATTCGCGGTGTTGTGCGCGGCGGTCGCGTATCGCCGGCGAACAGAATCGGAGGCGCCGGCGCCGGGCGGCCAAATTTCGCCGTCGCCCGGGTGGGGCATGCAACTGCTGTGGGTGGCGCTCGCGGCGGATGCATCGGCATTTCTATTGGCGGTGACCAACCACCTGTCGCAAGACGTCGCCGCGGTTCCGCTGCTGTGGATCCTGCCGCTGTCGCTGTACTTGCTGAGCCTGATTCTATGTTTTGAGAGCACGACGTGGTATCGCCGGTTTTTATTTTTGCGGCTGTTGGCGGTAGCGCTGGGCGGAATGGCGTACGCGCTTTCGCCGGAATTTGCGAACGCCGGACCGATGCTGCAAGTGCCGCTTTTTTGCAGCGGACTCTTCATCTGCTGCATGGTGTGCCACGGCGAGCTGGTGAATCTGAAGCCCTCGTCGGAATATCTGACGAAATTTTATCTGATGGTTTCGCTGGGAGGCGCGCTCGGCGGAATCTTCGTGAGTGCGATCGCGCCGCACGTGTTTCGCGGATTCTACGAATTGCCGGTAGCCATCGCGGGCTGCGCCGTCCTTTTGCGCGTGGTGCTGGACCGCGATCCCTCGACGGTGTTTCACGGCCGAGGTCTGCGATTGCCTTCCTTGGTCTTCAGTGGATTGCTGGGGCTGTTGATCGTTTCGCTGGCGGTGGTGACCGTGCGGCAAAGCGGGAAGTCGCGGGTGATGGAACGCAATTTCTACGGCATCATAAAGGTGAACGATCTGCCGGCCACCGAACACGATCCGCTGCGGCGCGAGCTCGCCAACGGAACGATTACCCACGGCATCGAGATTCTGCAAGCGGGGCGGCACGATCTGCCGACCACTTACTACGGTCCGGAATCCGGCGGTGCGCTGGCGCTGCAATCGGCGCGACAACGCGGGCCAGTCCGTGCGGGAATCATTGGGCTGGGCGCGGGGACGCTGGCGGCGTACGGCCGCGCGGGCGACCACTACACTTTTTACGAACTCAACCCGCTGGTGATCGAAATCGCCGGCAGCCAATTTGGGTTCCTGCGCGATTCCCAAGCACAAATCACCATCATTCCTGGCGATGCACGGCTGTCGCTGGAGCGCCAACCGCCGCAGGATTTCGACGTTTTGTTGGTGGACGCATTTTCCGGCGACGCGATTCCGGTGCACTTGCTTACACGCGAGGCGTTCGAGCTGTACTTCAGGAACCTGAATTCAAATGGAGTGCTGGCTATCCATGTTTCCAACAAGTATCTCAACCTGAACCCGGTGGTGCAGGCGGTGGCGGAATCGCTCGGCCACCATGCCACCACCATCGTGAACCCGCCGGACTTGAAGAATGAAGTCTTTACGTCCACCTGGATGATCATCGGGAAAACCGATGCGGCGCTGGAAAGCACTAGCTTTCCGACCGAGACGATGGTCATGCAAAAGAAGAGCGGCATTCGTCCGTGGACCGACGATTACAGCAATCTGATCGAAACGCTGAAGTAGCGGCCCAACGCGCTGCGGAGACTATTCTTGCGCGGTGACGGTGACTTTCGCGGGAGCCGCGGTCGCGGGTGCGACCGGCGCAACCGGAGCGACCGGCGCGACGCGCGCAACTGGCGCAACCGTCCGCGCTGCGGAGGAAGGAGCCGGGCCGGCCTTGGGCCCGGGACTCAAACTCGGCGACGCCGAAGGCTCAGCGGCTGTAGTGAGTTGTTTGGCTCCAGCGCTTTCCGCTTGCGAATCGCGCAGACGTGGATCCTGCGCCGACGGAAGCCAAATCTCGACCGGGTCCGAAGCGTATGGGAAGCGGAAAGTCGCCGGGAGAATTCCCACCACGCGGTAGGCGTGCGCGCTCAGCAGAATTGTTTTCCCCACGATGGTTGCATCCGCCGCGAACCGTCGCCGCCATAAAACTTCACCGATCATGATCACCGGCGTGGCTCTTTTGCAATTGTCGGAAACCCGCAGCGTCCGGCCAGCCAAAGGATGAACGCCGAATCGCGAAAAATCGCGTGGCGCGACGCTCGCGGCCACCACCAGTTCGGGCGCACCGCCACCGGTGAGAGCGAACGCCATTTCGTGAGGTCCGGCGCTCAAGATCGAACGGAGATCTTTCTGACGCAGGGCGACGGGATAGGGCCGAGGCTCGCGAAGGCACTCGAAAGCGGAGACGTCCGGCGCCGCGGGAATCAAATCGCTCACCGCGCGGGGCGGAGCTACCGGCATCCACAAGCTCTCGATGCGATTTAACAACGGACTGCGCGCGCCGATACCGAAAACCAGAGACAGTGCAGCACTGGTGAGAATGCGCCGGGCGAGACTTCCCTGTTGCATGCCATTACGCACGCCGTGAAGAAGATTGGCGATTCGCATTTTAGGAGCGGAGCTCACTGGTACCTCAGCGCAGCCATGGGATCTACGCGCACGGCACGGCGCGCCGGCAGCGCGCACGCCATCAAAGCTACCGCCGCAAGAATCACCGCGGTAGCCGCAAATGTAATGGGATCGGCCGCCTTTACACCGTAAAGAAGGTTAGAGATGAGTTGCGCCGCGACGAGCGACGCGACAATGCCAACGAACATACCGGTTAGCACCAACCGCATTCCTTGCCCGACCACCAATCGAAGAATGTCCGCCGGCCGCGCGCCGAGGGCCATGCGCACTCCAATTTCCTGGGTGCGCTGATTGACGGAATACGAGAGCACTCCAAAGATTCCGATCGACGCGAGCACCAGCCCGATCCCGCCGAGCAGCGCGCCGAGGGTCGCGGCGGCGCGGTAAGCAAAGAGAGAACTCAAAAGCAGATTCGCCAGGGTGTCCGATTCCAGGATCGGAACGTTCGGGTCCAAATTGTGGAGCTGCGAGCGAAACGCGCCGAGCAAAGTTTCCGGTGCGCCCTCGGTGCGCAACAAAATGTTTGCGCTGGTGTCCGGAACCTGTAGAAACGGGAAATAAACAAACGATTGCGGCTGCTCGTTCATGCTGTGGTAGTGGATATCTTCCACCACGCCGGTAACAGTCCACCAATTATTCCGAGTTTGGAGCCGATGTCCGATCGCGCTCTGCCCCGGCCAGTAGTGCTGCGCCATGGTGCGATTCACGATACAGACCCGGGGCGCGGAGTCGCCATCCGCGGGGGTGAACTCGCGGCCGGCCAATAGTGGAATTTCCAGGGTGGAAAAGTAATTGGGTCCGACCGCGTTGTAATCGATGGCGCGGTCTTCATCGGGCTTGGGCGTGTAGCCCTCGATATTGGGGACGGTGTAGCCGCGGCCGGTGAACCACAGCGGAACCCACAGCTCGAGCGTCGCTGAGCGAACTCCCGGAATGGTTTTGGCCTCCTCCAGCAAATGCGAATAAAGGGCGCCGGATTGCGCCTCCGAGTAGCCGTTCGCGCGCAAGTCTATCGCCGCCACCAGCACGCGATCGGTGTTAAATCCCGGACCAGTGGACTTCGCTACCTGCAAGGTGCGCACCATCAGCCCCGCGCCGACCAGCAAAACGACCGCCAGAACGGTTTCGCTAAGTACCAGCAAATTGCGCAGCCGCGGCTGCCCCGATCCGCCGGCCGAGGTTCGACCACCGTCTTTCAACGAATCGTTCACCTGAAGCCGTGAACTGCGCAGCGCCGGCACGATTCCAAAAAATACGCCAGTGCCGAGAGACAGCAGCACGGTGAACGAAAGCACCCGCCAGTCCATGTTGGTGGCAACACCGACGGGCAAATGCGCTGGCGGCATCAACAGCGTCAATGCGCCGGAAGTCCATGCGGCGAGTAAAGCGCCAAACACTCCGCCGCCCAAAGCCAGCAGCAAACTTTCCGCGAGCATCTGGCGGACCAGACGCGACCGGCTGGCTCCCAGGGCGGCGCGAATGGCGATTTCTTTTTCGCGAACCGTGGCGCGCGCCAGCAGCAGGTTGGCAACGTTGGCGCAGGCAATCAGCAAAACCAGCAGCACCACGCCGGAGAGGAACACCAGCACCGGCAGGAATATGCTCTGCAATCCGTAGTGTGCTTTCCAAATGGGAACAACGTCGATCCCGATATTGCGGCTGGTGATCGGATATTCTTCTTCCAGACGGCGCGCCATGGTTTTCAATTCAGCGCGCGCGGCATCCGGTGTGACGCCGGGTTTTAGGCGGCCAAGGATGTGAACGAAGGTGGGATTCCGGGTGTCGAGGTCTTCGCCGGGCAAGGCTTGCGGCTGCATCATCATGGGAACCCAGTAGTCGGCCATGATTCCCACGATAGTTCCGGTGAATCCCCTGGGGGTTACGCCAATGACGGTGAAGGGATGCTGATTGATTTCCACCGATTTGCCGACGACGTTGGGATCGCCGCCGAATTGCCGTTTCCACATGCCGTCGCTCAACACGATGTAGGGATCGGAGGCCGGTCCATGGTCATCGCCGGCGTGGAAAGTGCGGCCGCGGCTGGCCTGGACGCCCAGGACGTCGAAGTAATTTTCGGTGGCGATCTCGCCCACATCGCGGTGGGGCAGGTCGGTGGCGTGAACCTTCAGGTTCTGTTCAATCAACTCGAAGCCGATCAGCCCGGAAAATACGGTGTTGTGGTCGCGGTAATTCCGGTAATCGGGGAACGAACTGGTGTGATAGCTGCCGTTGGCCATGATGGTTTCAACGGCGAACAACCGATCGGAATCCTGGATGCCTGCCAGCGGGTGCAGCAGCACCGCTTGCACCCAACTGAAAACCGTGGCGTTCCCTCCGATCCCCAACGCCAGCGAAAGCAAGGCCACGATGGTGAAGCCGGGGCTCTTGGCCAGCATGCGAGCGCCGTAACGAAGATCGTTTGAGAAAGTCCCCATCTGAAAAATACTCCAACCACCAGATTTTCAGATTCCGCCCATCCGTACCCCGCGGTGCGGGGCGCTGCGATCAGACCGATTCGGTGCGGGCGCCCAGCGTTTCTTCCACGATGCGGCCGTCGAAAAGATGAATGGTGCGGTCGGCAATACTGGAATATCGCGGGTCGTGGGTGACCATGCAGATGGTGGCGCCTTCGCGATGAAGCTGCCGGAGCAGGTCGATCACCGCTTCGCTGTTCTTGGAATCGAGGTTGCCGGTGGGCTCGTCGGCCAGCAGGATCGAAGGGCTGCCCACCAGCGCGCGAGCGACGGCGACGCGCTGTTGCTGGCCTCCGGAAAGCTGCGACGGGTAGTGCTTGGTGCGGTGGGCCATACCCACGCGCTCAAGAACCTCCTGGACGCGCTTCTTGCGTTCGGCGGCCGCCATGCTGCGATAGGTGAGCGGCAATTCGACGTTTTCGTAGACGGTGAGGTCGCCGATCAGGTTGAACGCTTGAAAGATGAACCCGATTTCGCGATTGCGGATGCGCGTGCGGTCGGAAAGCGAAAGATTCGCCACCGCCTGCTGGTTGATCCAGTAGTTTCCTTCGGTGGGCGAATCGAGCAGACCCAGGATCGAGAGCAGCGTGGATTTGCCGCAGCCCGACGGCCCGGCAATCGACAGGAATTCGCCGTTGCGAATTTCCAGGTGCACGCCGGCGAGGGCGTGGGTCTCCACTTCGTCGGTGTAGAACACCTTGGTCACGCTTTCCAGGTGAATCAAAGATTTCGGTTCCGCAGTCATGCCGTCTCCTTGTGCATTCACCGCGCCGGCGAACCGGGCGGCGCTACTTCAACGAAATGCGATCGTAATTGTCCATGGCCGACATATCCGAAAGTATGACTTCGTCGCCTACCTGCAAGCCTTTCACGATTTCGACAGTATTCACAGACGTGCGTCCCAGAGTGACCTGAACGCGGTCGGCCTCATTGCTGCCGGGAACCAACTTGAATAGGCCGATGGTGCTGTTGGCTTCGCCGTGGACCGGCCGCCCTACGTAGACAACGTCAGCCAAGCGCTCGAGTTCGATAGTGCCTTCGACGCTCAGGTCGGGCCGCGCGCCGGCCGGCGGAGGGGCGTCCAGCGCCACATCCACGGTGACCGTCCCGTTGAGCACGGCGGGATCGATGCGCATGACGTGTCCGGCCACCAGCCCGTTATGCGTATCCACCGAGGCCTTCTGGCCGATTTGAATATCCTTCGCTTGCGTTTCCGCAATGCGCAACTGGGCTTTCAGATGGGTGGGTTGCGCGACGCGCGCCAGCAGGGTTCCGGCAGTCACGTTTTGGCCCACTTCAACTTCGAGTTCCTGCAAAACGCCATCGATGCCCGGACGCACCGTCAATCGATCGAGCTGCGATTTTTGCAGATTCCAGAGTGCGCGTTGCTGTTCCACCTTGGACTGCTGGACAGCAAGCTGAGCCTCAACGGAATTTGCGAAGGTAGTGACTTCCGCCTGGGAAATTTCGTTTTGCTTGGACGTTTGTTCGGCTTTCACCTGAGAAATTTTGTAATCGATGTCCGGAGCCAGACCGAGTTTGAAAAGCTGTTCCTTGCGGTCGGCGTCGAGCTTGGCGGAGCTAGCGTCCGCTTGGCTGGCCGCGGCTTTTGCTTTCAGATCCATGAGCTGATTCTGAAGCTGGGCCTTCAGGCTGTTGTATTGCGCTTCCGCGCCTTTCATTTGGTATTCGGCGTCGAGGGTGACTTGCTGAAGAGTGGGATTGATCAGCTGCAAGATGGGAGTATCGGCCTTCACCGGCGTGCCGGGAAGTATGAACCGCTGGTCGACGCGGCCATCGGTGGCGGCGGGAATCAGGCGGATGGTTTCCGGAACCAGGGTGCCCAAGCCGCGGACTTCGCGGACCATCGGGCCGCGCTTGACGGTATCGGTCCAAACGCTGGATTTGTCGACGCCCGGAGCAGCGGGCTTCAAACGGGAGAGCGCGAAGGTGACCAGCGGAATTACCACCACCGCGACGGCACCCCAGGCGATGCGGCGGATGGTCTTCTTGCGCTTAACGTCCGGCCGGGCGATATCCAATTGATGCTCCTTGACACAAAGCTAAGCGCACTTCACCTGCCGGGCGGGACCCGCAGTTAAGCCGTTTAGTTTGTTTTGATTGTAGGCCCTGCGAGGCCTAAGGCCAAGGGATTTTGCCCGCAACTGGGAAATCCGCGTCCCACAAGCGGACATGCCGGAGGCGCTTTCGTTCCGCTCGGGCGGGCGGAGCGCGCTGGCGTACAATGTGGCGCGCGCAGGCTCGAACAACTTTAAGGTGCAAACATGAAGATGCGAATTGCTGGTGCGGTTTGTTTTGTGATGGTTTCGATCGCGGCGGCCGGACCGCGCTGCTTCGCTCAGACTGCTGGCGACGCCGAGCGCGTAGTGCGGTATCACGCCACGATGGATACGGTGAAATATGTGTACGGGAGGGCGGAGCCGGTGGCGCGGCTGAATTCCGGCGACATCCTGGAAACGAACACGGTGGATGCGTTCGGCGACGCGTTGCAACATCCGGGGGATACGCTGAGCATGGTGAAAGGCGACAACCCACTCACCGGTCCGTTTTATATTGAGGGCGCGGAACCGGGCGACGCTATCGCGATTCACATCCTTTCGCTCGAAGTGCCTAGCCATCAGGGCGTGGGTGCGGTAGCGCCGGGGTTCGGCGCGCTCACCCCCACCCCATACACCGCGATGCTGAATCCGGCGCTGCCCGAGAGAATTTGGTTCTACCCGATCGATCAGGCCACCAACGTGGCGACATTCCAGGCGCATGATTCCAGTTTCTCGGTGAATATTCCGCTCCATCCGTTTTTCGGATGTATTGGCGTGGCGCCGGCATCGGGCGAGGTGCGCAGCTCGGTGGTTCCGGCGGAGTTCGGCGGAAACATGGACGCCTCGGAAGCCAGCGCCGGCAACACCGTGTATCTGCCCGTGAATGTGGCCGGGGCGCTGCTGTTCATCGGGGATGGGCACGCGGCAATGGGCGACGGCGAGATTGCGGGATCCGCGATTGAAGTACCGCTGCAAGCGCGGATGCAGGTGACGCTGCTCCGAGGCAGGCACATCGCTTGGCCGCGGTTCGAGAATGAGAACGAAATCATGGCGGCGGGAATTTACCGGCCGCTGGACGATGCGCTGCGAATTGCGTTTCGCGAGCTGGTGGCTTGGATTCACGCGGATTACGGTATGTCGGAGCTGGATGCCTACGAGCTGCTCTCGGAGGTGGCGCACATCCATGTGGCGGAGATGGTGGACCCGAATTACGTGGTGGTGGCTAGTATCGAAAAAAAATACTTGCCGCCGTCGACTCATTAAGCCCAGCAGCAAGCGGCGCTTTCGAAGCAATGAAAATGTAATTTCGCCAGTATTCGGAGAAAGTCGCTCCTTTAAAATCAGCCATTTAGGCGAGGGTATGCTGGCGGTGTTGCGGTTTAGAAATTGAGGCTCTTGCGGGGAAAGAAACGCCTGCCGCGGTCGATCCATTAAGAGCGGCAGCGAGCGCTTTCGAAGAAGTAAAAACGTAATTTTGCCGGTATTCGGCGAAAATCGGTCCTTTGAAATCAACGCCATCGGCGGGGGTATGCTGGCGGTGTTGCGATTTAGAAACTGCAGCTCTGACGGGGGATTTTGGCTGCCCTGCCCGGCCGTGTGCGCGGACTTTATTCGGGCATCGGGGCGAGGCAGGGATTGGACTGAGGTGGCGCCAGAGCGGGTTGGCAATTCAAACATGTCGCGGCTTCCTGGTGAGGACGTTAACATTTTGGAAAAACAGTTGGAAGGGATTACATCGGTGGACATTGATGCAGCGGCGAAGGTAGGAAGTGTGACGGGCAATGGTCCACAACGGAGTTGTATAGAAGCTAGAGAGTGAGTAGATTGTTCGTCTAGCGATGCCTCCAGGAGTTCCCAAACCTCGCATTGGAATCGTAGTGGCCGACGCGGTGGTTCGCGGCAAAATTGCGGCTGCGCTGCGCCCGGATAACGATGTCTTCGAGGGCGAAGACTACACCGCTGCTTTCGTCCTGCTGCAAGAAACCGACGTGGACATTTTACTGCTGGGGCTGCCGCTGCCTTCGGGTGGGGTGAGCGAATGCGTGGAGCTGCTGCAGCGGCTGGACGGCAGCGAGATCGACACGCTGGTGATCGTGCTGAGCGAAGACCCCAAGCGAAGTTCGGCGTTGAAAGTGATCGAAGCTGGGTCCTACGATTACTTCATCCTGCCCATCGATATGGAAGTGCTGCGGATGTTGATCGCGCGGGGAATCGAAAAACTGCTGATCCAGCGGGAAAACCGAATCCTGCGGGAGGAGATTCGGCGTAAGGATTCGTTGGGAGACCTGATCGGATCGACGGACGCGATGCGGCACCTTTTCTCTTCCATCCAGCGCATGGCGCGCTCGGATGCCAACGTGGTGATTCGCGGCGAGAGCGGAACGGGAAAAGAGCTGGTGGCGCGAGCGCTGCACGACCAGGGGCCGCGGCGAAGCAAACCCTTCATCGGAGTAAATTGCGCGGCGCTGCCGGAAAGCCTGATGGAAGCGGAATTATTCGGGTACGAACGCGGCGCGTTTACCGGCGCGGTGGCCACCAAGGAAGGCCGCATCGAGCTGGCCGAGGAAGGCACGCTGTTCCTGGATGAAATCGCCACGCTGACGCCGCCGTTGCAGAGCAAGCTGCTGCGGGTGCTGGAGGAGCGGGCGCTGACGCGGTTGGGCGGCAAGAAGGCCATCAAACTGAATTTTCGGCTGGTGAGCGCGACCAACGAGAACCTGGAGGAAATGGCCAAGCAGGGAAGATTCCGCGAAGACCTCTATTATCGAATTCACGTGGTGCCAATTTTCGTTCCGCCGCTTCGTGAGCGCAGCGACGACGTGCCATTGCTGGTGGATTATTTCATCCAGGTCTACTGCGCGGCCAATCAACTGCCGAAGCGGCAGGTGACCAACGATGCGCTGGCGGCGCTGCAGAGCTACCGCTGGCCCGGAAACGTGCGGGAATTGAGCAACGTGGTGCAGCGGCTGGTGCTAATGACCGACGGCATCAAGATCACGCTGAAGGATCTGCCGCCCAACATCGCGCAGAACGTGCCCAACTCCGCGACCGGCGTGGCCTGGCTGCCCGCGGACGGAATCGATTTGAACGAAGAGATCGAGGCGTACGAACGCAAGTGGGTGAAAGCGGCGCTGGAGCAAGCCAAAGAGAGCAAAGCGGAAGCGGCGCGGTTGCTGAGAATCGATAAGAACCGGATGAATTATTTGTGCCGCAAACATAAATTGTGATCGCCGCGGCGCGTCGAGGCGGCCATTCGGGGTCCGCGCCGCGCGGTGGAGGTTTGCAATTATCGAAATTCCTGATTCATTGTCTGTTCTTCCGACCCGCTTTCTGTCACAGTGTGAGAAGCTCCTATGATTTCTAGCCAGCCGCGGTGGTTGCGGCGCTGAAAACCGGAGTGATGGAAAGCGCGAGTGACGCGCGGAAGTTTTGCCGACGAAGTTCGAAGCAGCAAATGGAAAGCACAGCCGGTCATTTTTAGCCGGCGCCGCAACACCGCGCCCGCAATCGGATTCACCGGCTGGACGAGATTCCGCAACGCCGCCGGTGACCTTGTTTACGGTGCGGAGACGGCGCAGTAATTGGCGAACAAAGAGGCAGCGAACGGCCAGAACGGAGCTGCCAAGATGGGAGAAGGCTCAACGGCAGCTCGGGAATTTGATTCGCGTAACCGTGAATTAAGTTTTGGGTCGCTCGGCAGCCAATGAAAGGAGAGGTAACCGACTATGGCAACCAAAAAGGCCGCTAAGAAAAAGAAAAAGAAGTAACTGCGAAAGCGCAGGCCGCCGAGAGCAAGCTGCGCGCGGTCTGGCTTTCTGCAGGTTCAATGCGCTGCCGCTTCGCGTCAGCTTGGAAATGAAAGAAGGGCCGCCGGGTAAAACTGCGCGGCCCTTTTTTTCCGTTAGCACGGGGCGCAGAAAACCAACCGACAAATCAGAACCGAGTTAAAATACCTCGCGTTGCTAGAACCCTGGAAGAGTTGGGACCCCCAAAAATGACGGTAAGTTGGACCGCGAACCTAGACCCTGACGTGTAGGACCCACCCTGCAACGACTAAGGTCGATACGCCCACCCTTCCCAAAAACCGGGGAGAGTGGGGCACCCGGAAAAGAAAAAACCATCGAACCGTAGAACCTCCAAAGATAAAACCGTCAAACCCTAGAACCCCCAAAAGATGATTCAAAGACAGTTGATCGGAGAACCAGGTTGATAAATTCAACCTCGGAGCTGAGAAATTCAACGGGGTGTGGGATGGCTACAGGCTTCCAGCGGACAACTGACGTCTGGTAAACAGTTTGACTCTGGCGGCGCAGGAGAATAGGTTTGGCGGCGGATTGCAGAGACGAAGATTGAGGGCCGCGAGCAACGCTCTCCATCCGAAAGTGAAATACGGCTCCCGCTCTCGGCTCACCGTCTCACGTAGACTCCAGCCGGCCGCGGCCATTTTTTTAAAGGAGAGGCACATGGCAACTAAAAAGGCAGTGAAGGGCAGCAAGAAGGGCGCGAAGTTGGGCAAGAAGGATCAGCCTGCGGTGAAGAACCTAAGAAACTAGGGTAAAGCGACGTTGCGGCCACGGAATCGGGAGGTAAATCCGATGCCGCTTTGCGGCGGCGATTGGCGTAAGGAAAGGGCTGCCCGGTCCCCCCGCGCGGCCCTTTTGTTTGCACGGGCGCTCAAAACCCACCAGACCCGCGAAGCGCAGGCTGAGGAGCATGGAATCTTGGTGTGGGCCGGGTTTCTTGGTTTGGGAGTACTGGGAATCTGAATCTCCGCCGCCAGGAGTGGCGGCGCCACTGGGTCCGGTTGAAAAATTCAGCGCGACGGTGAGTAATTCAACTTGGCTGGGGATGGTGCAGAATATCTTCCGGGCTGGGGGCATGGTAAGGTCTGTGTTTTAAGCGGGGTGCAGTGTGGGCGGCGGGTCTTAGGTTTGGCGCGCCGATTGCAGGAGAGATGATAGCTTTAAATAAAAGGGGGGAGTGACGATGGCGACCAAAAAAACGCCGATGAAAGCAGCGAAGCAGAAGGACACAAAACTGGAGAAGAAACAGCAGCCGATCATCCGCAATCTTATGATCCATCCTTAGACTGGATTCCGCAGCGCACGCCGTGGTCCTTTGTGCGCCACGGCGTTCGGCCGGAGGACGACCCAGCCCGGTCCTCCGGTGAGCGATCGATCGCGAAAGTCGAAGCACCCTTCCTGAAAAGCTCGAACATCGAAAAGCATAAACTCTCGAACTGTCGAGTCAAAACACCCCAAGAACGTGGAAGCGTGAGCCACAGATCTTCTTGGTTAGGTCGCATTTTTGGTTTCGGGACGTTGGAAGCTGAGTCCCCGCCGCCAGGAGTGGCTGCGCCACGCCCGCTACCAGACCTGGGTGCGGAGCCAGTGCGAGAAGGACCTGGCTACTTGCCAGGCGGCTGGGCGGTAGTTGCCGGAGATTTTTGCGGTGCCGGTCATGCCTTCTTGCAGGGAACCATCTGGGTTGGGAAAATCCAGGACAACGGCGAAATAGTTGGTTAGCTCGCGGCCGTAGCGGACGATGGTGGGGTCCGCGGCCACGGGTTTTTCCGCGGCTGCGGCGGGCATGATGCGTTCCACGTGGCCCTGGAACGTGCGGTACGGGTAGGCGCCAACTTTGAGCTGGGCGGAGGCCTGGGGGTGGACGTCGGCGAAATCCCAGTCGCGAACCAGGATGCGCGCGCGCATGGCTTGGCGATTCACGATGTCGGTGAGGTCGGCGCCGGCGTCAACGTATTCTCCGGAGCGCTGGTCGATGTCTGGGGAAGCAACGACGCCGTCGATCGGAGAGCGGACGGTTAGACCTGCGGTGCGGTGAAGGTCAACGGCCAGGTCCTGTTCTAACCGCTGGGCTTCACCGGTGGCCTTGGCCAGTTCTGCGGAATTGCCGGTTTCCGCGGCGGACCTGATGGAAGCTTCGGCTAGCGCCAGGCTGTTCTGGGTGGATTGGGCGGTGGCTTCGAGTTCGGGATTCTCGAGGACCACGAGAACGTCCCCGGCATGCACCGCGTCGCCTTGCTTCACGCGGACTTCGCGAATCTCACCCGCCACGGTGGTGCGGACCTCGGCCCGCGTAGCCGGCTCGAGAACGAAATCGGTGGAGACGCGTGAAGGCAGAGGCGGCACGAACAGCAGAAAAGCGGCGAGCCCGGCAACGAGCTGCTGGCGACGCGTCATTTTCCAGGCCATAAACTCCTCCTGAGAGTTGCGCAACCACAAACGCGCCGCGGGAAGCCTCTCGCGCACTTTCTTGCGGAGCATGAAATACAAAATCACCGCAAGCGCGGGATATCCCCACAGTCCCCACCAGCCGACCAAAGTGTCCTTGGCCCAGAAGCCGACGAAATAGAGAAGCATCAGGCTATAGGCGAAGGTGGCCAGCCCAAATGAGATGAAGATGCGGCGCTGGCGCTTAGTGACCGAGGGAGGCTCGACGTCGCGGCGCAGAATGTGTTGCTCGAATAGAGTCTTCACGTAGGCCAGGGATTCTTCGCGCAGGCTGTCCATGCGGAGATACTGGCTGAGGGCGTAGTAGCCGTCGGCTTTGATGAAAGGATTTAAGTTCATCACCAGCGCGGCGATGCTGCTAAAGAGGAGCAAGCGATAGGAAAGGTAGGCGATCACCGTGCCGGGGGAGGAAAAGTACCAGACGATGGTGGCCAGGCTGCAAACCACGAACTCGATCCACAAGCCCGCGAAGATCACCCATTCGCGGCGGGAAGTGCGGTCAAACATGTAAACGTCGGTGGTATCGGTGTAAAACGCGGGGCTGAAATAGATGAGCATGAATCCCATCTGATGGACTTCGCCGCCGAAGTGTCTGCAGGTGAGCCCGTGTCCGAGCTCGTGAATTCCGCTGATGACAAAGAGCAGGACCCAGAAAAGCAAAAGGTCGTCCGGGGTTTGCCGGCCGAAATCGTAAAACGCGGCCGCGTCCAGACTGATGCGGTTCCAGTCGCTAATCCATATGGCGGCGGTGATGGTGAACAATACCAGGGAGAAAAGCACGAAGCCGGTCGTGAACATCCAACTGAAATAAGGGTCCATGCGGGCGAGGGTTTCGTTGGGGTCCCAGGCTTTGAAGGTGATTTGTAGGATATTGGCGCGGTTGACGCGGGTCTTGCGCTCGTCGCGAATCTTTTCAAGCATGGCCAAATTCTTTTCGCCCACGCTGCGCTCCCACATACCTGCTTCCATGCCGTCGAAAAACTCGAGCACGGTGGTTTCCGTGACGGGCTGCTCGGGGTGGCGCTCGCTCATCTCGGCGGCGATTTCGGCGGGAGTGCGGGTGCCGTCGCAGAGGGTGAGAATTTCGTATTCGTAAGCGCCGTAACGGCTATAGGTGGAAGTGTCGGGGACCTTGATGACGTAGCTTTTCTTGCCGCTGATCACCTGTTCGCTGATGCGGAGGTCGGAACGCAAGCGCTGGCGGCGGAGTCCCTTGGCCAGGACAGTGGTGACTTTCAGGCTGGTAGGACCGAATCGCATGTTCGGAGAACGCTACTGTTTGTGCGCGGCGACGTCGGCTGCGCCGGTCCATATCACGCGCACCGCCATGCCCGGACGTAGGTCGCTGATATCGGCGCCCACAAGGCGCGCGGTGACGTCGTAGCTGTCGCTGGCCGGATCGACGATGGGGCTCATCTTCACAATGCGCGCTTCCAGGGTGCGCTCGGTATCGCCTACCGGCGCCAGATGAACCGCGTCGCCGATGCGCGGCTTGCGGCCGGAAGTTTCCGGCACCTGAAATTGAACCTGGAGCGGGCTGAGCTGGCTGATGCGGAAGCACTTTTCGTCCTTAAGGACGCTCTGGCCCTCGCGGATGTAGCGGTGGGCGATCACCCCTGAAAACGGGGCGCGGATGCGGGTCTGATCGAGCTCGGCTTGCAGTTCGCGGACGGTGGCGTGGTTGCCGACTACCGTGGCTCCCCACGCTTTCAAATCGTACTCAGCGCCCTTCTCGAGAAAGTCGGCGTTGTCCAGATCGGCCTCGCTGCCCAAGCCGAGCTCGCGCAACTGCTGGGTCCGGCGCAAGTTGGCTTGCTTGGCTTTCAGTTCGGCTTCGTTGTATTTGACGTTGTCTTCGGCAACGGTTAGATCGGCTTGGGCTTTATCGAGTTGCGCGACCAACTGGCGATCGTCCAGGCGGGCCAGTTCTTCGCCCGCGCGGACCTGCTGGCTTTCTTCCTTGGGGGCCTGGACCACCACTCCGCTGAGTTTGGCCAGCACATCCACTTCGTGCTCGACGCTGAGGACGGTCAGCATGCCGGGTCCGGCGGGTGCGGTGGCGGCAGAGAACTGGCTCGCTGGTGGCGGGGCCATGGGCCCGGCGGGAGCCAATGGACTGGAGGAAGAAGATGGTGCGGATGGGTTCGAAGCGGGCGTGCTCGATCCTGTGGCGGCGCCGGCGCTCTGGGCCACGGAGGAGCTGCCGCAGCCGTTTACCCAAATCAAGGGCATTAAGGCGGCCAGCCCCAGAGCTACGCCGCGAATTCGCCGTGCGTGATTCATGGTGTCACCTTCGATCTCAACTCTCCGCTGGTCACGTGCACATCGAACACCTTGGCTATGGCATCCAGGTCCAGGCTTTGGTCCACATCCAACGAGCGAGCGAACGAAACATCACAAAACCAACGGGATACCATCCGCTATCGAACCAACCGCCAACGGCGCGAAGCCGTGCGCGTCCGGCCATGCCGTCACGCGCCAAGCCTTGCGGGTTGGCGAAGCTGGCGCGAACGACGAAGAACTGCTCGTTTTCCAGGGTCACCGTCTTGCCGCCGACGCGATCGACGGCTCCGGAAAAGGTGACCGTGGGATAGCTATTCAATTTGACGGCGACCGGCGAACCGACGCGAACGTAGGGCAGGTCGGTCTCGGCAATATTCATTTCGGCCGCCAGGGGATTCTGCGCGACCACTTCGCATAGGGCTTCGCCGGGTTTGAGCGCGGTGCCGGTCTTGTCTTCCACTCTGGGGGTGACCACGACGCCCGCGATGGGCGCGCGAAGCTGTGCCGCGGCCACGCGTTCTTGCTCGAGCTTCCATTGGGTCTGGTAGAAATCGGAGCGCAAGCGCGCCTGTCCTGCGGCGGTCGAATCGCCGCGGTACTCGGCGTCGGAGAGTTCGCGGGCGGCGAGCGCCACATCGGTTTGGGCGCTGGCTAGCTTGACGCGATCGTCGCCGTCATCGAGTTGTGCGATGGGCTGGCCGGCGGTTACGCGGTCGCCCTCGTGAACATATACATGCTGCACCACGCCGCCGGTGAAAGCGCTGACGGCGCGGCGTTCCGCGGGAACCACGCTGGTGGCGGTGCCCAGGCGAATCGGCCACGGAATGATGGCCAGCACCAGCGCCGCCACGGATACCCGCCACACCCAGACCATACGCTCCCCTTGCGGAACGGAGGCCAGCAGTCTCTTTCTCCGGGCGGCTAGGGGGTTGAGCAAACCGGCCAGGGGTACCTGTTGGTAGAGCTGAGCGTTACGAATGGCCACGGAAATCTGGCTGGCTAGAATTCCGAGCGTTTCGCGGTGGGCCGCGGTGAGGAAATCCGCGTCGCTGCTGAAGAGCGCGAAAACTCCCAGGGTTCCCTGCTCGTCTCGAAGCGGCAAGGCGTAGAAGCCGTTTTGTTGACGTTCTTCGAGGAAGGGGACAATCAAAGATTTTCCGTCCGCGGGGGTGACTTCCCAGCCTTCCTGATACTGGTTAGCCGAAGCGGGGTCTTGCTGCTCGGCGGCCCATTCGAGAACGTCGCTCAGTTCATCCATCTCGCGGGACTTGGGAACTTCCGCCTCACCGGAAACGGCGCCCAGAACGAATTTTCCGCGGTCGTAGAACCCGATGACGCAGCGGTCGAAGGGAACGATGGTGGCGGTCTGGTGAACGACGGTGGTGAAAATGTGGTCGAGATCGAGGGTGGAGGTGATGCCCTGGCTGATCTTGAGCAGCGCATTGAGGGTGCCGACCTTGCGTTCGGATTCCAAGAGCTTGGCGTTGTGCAGTGCGACGGCGGCTTGTTCGGATACGCTGTCGAGGAAAAAGAGATCGTCTTCGTCAAAGACGCCGCCGGAGGTTTTGTTGACCAGCTCGATCGCGCCGAGCACTTCCTGATCCTTGCGAAGAGGCGCGCAGGCAATCGAAGAGAACTCGAAAGCACCATCCGATTTTTCCTGGGCCACTTCCATGCGCCGGGCCAGGACGGCATCGTCCGTGGCGCGAGCGGCGGGATCTTCCACCACCCGCGGGCTGCCCTGGTGCACGGTTTCGCCCAAGTGGCCGGAATCCATCGCCGCTCGAGCGCCTTCTTCGAGGCTGGGGTCTTCTCCGGCGCTTTGCGCGAGCTGCAGGTTTCCCGCGGCGGGGTCAATCAACCAGATGTGGCAGACCTGAGCGTAAAGCATGTCGCGAACTTTGCTGGCGATGATGGGGAGCAAGTCGTGCAACTCGAGTGTGGAATTGAAGATGCGGCTGAGGTCGTAGAGTGAGGTGAGGCGCTCGAGCGCGGTGAATTGGGCCTGGCGCTCGGAATCGGCCGCGTCGAGGTTGGCGAGCGCTTGGCCGGCCAGGCGGCTCGCGGCTTCCAGGAAGGTGGCGTCCTGCTGGGTGAAGTCGCCGGATTTCTTGTTGAGAACCTCAACCGCGCCGCTCAAACCTTCGGCGCCATGCAAGGTGACATACAGGGCGGTTTTTACTTTGCCGCGCTGGCTTTCTTCCAGGTGGACGAGTTGTTCGGGCTCGATTTCCGCGGATGAGTAGCGGCGGGCGGCGGCGCCATCTTCACTGAGCTCGGAGAGAACGCCTTCGTTGACGGATTCGGAGACGGGGCCAAGGCGCTCGCCCGGCTCGGCCCAGCGGGCGCGGCAGGAAAAGCCGTCCTCACCCTTGGGCGCAAGCCAGATCAGCACCGCGCGGGCTTGCAATTCCGGCCCCAGGCGCGCGGCGAACGTTTTCAGTAGCGTTTCGCGATCCCGGCAGGCGAGAGAGACACCTGCCAGTTCGAGAAGAGCGGTCGATGGTTCCATGACGCCCTCGACATGGCACCCAACGGAAAGTGCACGGCCCAGGTCAATTACGAGACAGCGGTATCATTCGTCCGGGATGATCTGAGAGAGAACGACCGAGGCTAACAAAAGGAAAGACAAGCGTCAAGAAAAGGGCCGCTGTTGGGCGGCGCCGTCGCACGGGACCAAAAGGCTGAGGCTGGTGAACCAGGAACCAAAACACTTACCAGGTAGGCTCGATGTGTGGGGCGCTTACCTTCGACTTCTATGTGCACAACGCCCACCCTTCCCAAACCCAGGGATGAGTGGGGCACCCGGAAAAGATAAGAACATCGAACCGTAGAACCTGACGTCAAAACACTCGACCGTCCCAGCCTTTCGCTTTATGTGAAGTACAGTGATCGTGGCCACCCGGTCATTGCGCGCTGGGGCGGGCGGATGTAAATTGTCGGCCGAGCGGGAAGTAAAAATCGAAATTCCGACTCGGGAGCATCCATGCGAAATCTTGGGATTTTGTGGATCTTATATGGCCTTCTACGATTTGTTGGCGCGATTGGAGTTTTTCTACACAGCGGCACGCTCACTCTGATGTGGGGGGCGCTGCTCAACCGAGTGCCCAATCCGTTTGCGTTGATGGACCTGTTTCATGACTTTTTGATTTTCGTGATAATTCTAAGCGTCGTGGCCGGAATTGTTTCGATCATGGCCGGGTTGAACTTGATGTCGGGTGGTTCATCCGCGCGGAGCCTGGGCCTGCTGGCCGCGTTCTTGGGTCTAATCAACGGGCCGCTCGGCGTCGCTCTCGGTGCGTACAGCCTCGTCGTTTTGGTTCCTGTAGGCGCCCGAAATTCCTAGGCGGCACGGGAAGCGCTTCGGATTAAGTGCGGCAAATAAGTTGAGTTCATGAGTGGGTTCAAGCTATGGTCTTGGCCTACTCGCCATCCGCAAATCGGAAAGGATCGCCTGATGCGACGACTGATACGCATTGCGCTCCCCGTTTTGGTGCTCATTCCGCTTTTTGCCCTGGCGCAATCGGAACTGCCGAAGACGCCGGTGCGCGAAGTGACGGACACATACTTCGGCGTGAAGGTGATTGATCCTTATCGCTGGCTGGAGAGCACCGCCGATGCCGAAGTGGTGGCTTGGATGGAGGCGCAGAACGACTACACGCGGGGCGTGCTGGCGCGCATTCCGGGCCGGGACGATTTGGTGGCCCGAGTGAGGGCGCTGGACAACGCCGGCAAGTCGGTTTCCGGGCTGCAGGTATGGGGAGGACACTATTTTTATTACGAGAACGAGCCCGGTTCGGACAATCGCAAACTCTACGTCCGGGACAGCGTTCATGCGCCAGAGCGGCTATTGGTGGACCCGGAAAAGATGACCACCGCCGACGGCAGGAACTACTCGATCGACTATTTCCAACCCTCGCTCGACGGAGTGTATGTCGCTTACGGAATTTCCGTCGGGGGCTCGGAGGACAGCGTCCTGCACGTTTTGGAGGGCACTACCGGCAAGGTGCTGAGCGATAGCATCGATCGTGGCCAGTTTGCTTCGCCGGTCTGGCTGCCCGACGGAAAGTCATTCTTTTACACGCGGGCGCAAAAGCTGGGACCCAATTCGCCGCCTGCCGCGAAGTACCAGAAGCTGAAAGTGTACCGTCACACGTTGGGAGGCGATCCGGATCAAGAACCGCTGGTGTTTGGCTATGGTGTAAACCCCAACGTGAAAATCGATACCGACGACTTTTCATTTCTCTCTTATTCGCCCGGAGCGCCCAAGTATCTGGTTGGGGTGGTGGTTCATGGAGTGAAGAGAGAGGTGGATATTTTTTCGACACCATTCAGGACCGAGCCCGGGGCGAAGACCGCTTGGAAGAAAGTCACCGACCAGTCCGATGATGTGGTTAGTTTTGACTTGCATGACGACGATATCTATCTGATCTCCCACAAGGATGCTTCCCGCTTCAAGGTTCTGCGCACCAGTCTGAGTGCCCCGGATGTGGCGCATGCCGCGGTGGTGGTGCCCGCAAGCGACGTAGTGATTGTCAACATTTCGGTCACCGCGGATGCGCTGTACGCCCAGGATCTGGATGGCGGGATCGGGCGCCTGCGGCGGCTACCTTACAGTGGCGGACACATTCAATCGGTATCGTTGCCCTACGACGACACGATTCAGGCACTCTTCACCAGTGCGACTGAGCCCGGTGCCTGGCTGTCGCTGGCTTCCTGGACGAGGTCGACACTGTGGTACAAGCTGGACGGCAAAAGCGGTGAGGTGACGGACACGGGGTTGGTCCCGCCGTCGCCGGTGGATTTCTCGCAAATCGAATCGGAAGAGGTGAAGGCCAAGAGTGCTGACGGCACGATGGTGCCGCTCTCGATCATCCATAAGCGAGGCCTGGCGATGGACGGTTCAAATGCCACCTGGCTGGAAGGCTACGGGGCTTACGGAATCAGGCTCGATCCGGGGTTCAATCCCAGCTGGCTGGCATTTCTGGAGCGGGGCGGGGTTTATGCAGTGGCCCACGTACGGGGAGGCGGCGAGTACGGGGAAGACTGGCACTTGGGCGGACAAAAGCTGACCAAGCAGCACACCATCGACGACTTTCTGGCCGGAGCACATTACCTGATCGAGCATAAATACACTTCTCCGGCTCACCTGGGTGGCGAAGGGACCAGCGCGGGCGGAATCACGATCGGCGGGGCCATCACGCAACACCCTGAACTCTTCGGGGCGGCGCTCATTCGCGTGGGGGACTCGGACTCACTGCGCTCGGAACTTATGGCCAGCGGTCCGGCGAATATACCGGAGTTCGGAACGGTGAAAGAGCCGGACGGGTTCAAGGCGCTTTTTGCGATGGACGCTTACCAGCACGTGAAAGCGGGGGTAGCGTATCCGGCGGTGCTATTGACGACCGGCGCGAATGATCCGCGCGTCGCGCCGTGGCAGGCCGCCAAGATGGCGGCGCGCTTGCAGGCTGCCACCAGCAGCGGCAAGTCGGTGCTGCTGCGCGTGGAGTACGATGCCGGACACGGGATGGGGTCAACCAAGTCCCAGCGGGACGCCGAATCCGCCGACGAGATGGCGTTTCTCCTCTGGCAGCTTGGAGTTTCGGCATCTACCAAATGATTGGCAAGGATTACCGATGAACTTCTCGCGTATCACTCTCGCGGGCTTGGGGGCCTTTGTCGCGTACTTTGTTTTCGGCGGGCTGACGGCGGCCCTGCCATCGCTGAGGAATGAGTTCCTCAAATACCCCGCGGTGTACCGGTCGCGGGACACCATGATGAGCGTGATGCCGGCCGGAATGGCAGCGATGTTCGTAGCGATGGTGGTGCTGGCGGTGCTGTACGCCATGCTGTACCAGGGCGGTTCCGGGGTCGCGGAAGGCGCGCGCTTCGGCGCGCTGATCGGGCTCTTTGCGGTGTGTGCGTTTGTGCTGCACAACTACGTCAACCTGAACATCGGATTGAAGCTGGCGCTGGAACAATCGGCGGTCTACTTCGTGATGTGGGTGGTCACGGGCATAGTGATCTGGGTGATCTACCGGCCGGCGCGGTGAAGGCACTCGGCGCACAGTTTTTCGGTTCTTGCGGCGTTGTCCCGGGAAAGTAAGTCTGGGTTATAATTCCGCGCGCCCCATGTCCCTATCCTCCGGAACAAAACTCGGACCTTATGAGATTCAATCGCCGCTTGGTGCGGGGGGTATGGGCGAGGTGTATCGGGCGCGGGACACCCGGCTGGACCGCATCGTCGCGATCAAGATTATGCCGGCGAATTTCTCCGCGGACGCCGAGAGGCTGCACCGGTTCGAGCAAGAGGCGCGGGCCGCGGCGGCGTTGAACCATCCCAACATTCTGGCCATATACGATATTGGGACGGAGAACGGATCGCCCTATATCGTCTCCGAATTGCTGGAAGGAGAGACGCTGCGCGAGGCCATGCGCGACAGGATTTTGCCGTTGCGCAAGGCGATCGATTACGGCTGCCAGATTGCGCGCGGCCTGTCTGCCGCGCACGAAAAGGGCATCGTCCATCGCGACCTGAAGCCCGAAAACGTATTCGTCAGCAAAGACGGGCACGTGAAGATTCTGGATTTTGGGCTGGCGAAACTCGTCGCCCCGGCCGGCGCGCCGGAACTCACCAACATTCCCACCATCGATCATCAGACTACTCCTGGAGTGGTCCTCGGGACGGTCGGCTACATGTCTCCCGAGCAGGTGCGCGGGTTGCCTTCGGATCAGCGCTCCGACATTTTTTCGCTGGGCGCGATTCTTTACGAAAGTCTCTCCGGCAAGCGCGCCTTCCAGGGCCGAACTTCCGCCGATACGATGAGCGCGATTCTTAAGGAGGATCCGCCGGAGCTGTCGGAGACGAATCGTGCGGTGCCTCCGGCGATCGATAGGATCGTCCACCACTGTCTGGAGAAAAATCCGGAGGAACGATTTCAATCCGCGCGGGATGTGGCGTTCGGGCTGGAGGCGCTTTCCAGTGCGACGTCAATCACCGCGGCGCAGCCTGTGGTGGCGGGGCGCGCGGCGCCTGCTCGGATGCCGTGGTTGGTGGCGATTGCGGCGCTCATTGTGGCTGGAGCCGCGGCATTCTGGATTGCACGAATCACGGTGCCGGTTTCCAGTCCGGTGTTCACCCGGCTATCGTTTCGCGGCGGTTATATCGGATCCGCGCGTTTTGCGTCCGACGGGCAGACCATTGTTTATAGCGCGGGATTCGGCGGGGATCCCATGGAGATTTACACCACGCGTCCCGGCGCCACGCAGTCGCGGGAGCTGGGATTCAAGAACAGCAGCATCCTGGGGATTTCACACGGCGACGAGATGGCCATCACCCTGAATCATAATTACTTCATGGCCAACGCATCGTTCGGAACGCTGGCACGGGTTCCGTTCACCGGAGGATCGCCGCGGGAAGTAGCGGAACAAGTGCTTTGTGCCGACTGGTCGCCCGACGGCGAAAGCCTGGCGCTGGGGCGGATAATCGAGAATCACATCCGGATCGAATATCCGCAGGGAAAAATATTGTATGACGTGCCCGGTTGGGCGAGCGATTTACGAATATCGCCGGACGGAAACACGGTGGCATACGTCGAACATCCGGAGCTCTGGGATAGTTTTGGACACATCGCGATTGTGGATCGCGCGGGGAAGAAAACCATCCTGAGTGGCGACTATTCGAGTGTGCTGGGACTGGCCTGGGATCCCTCCGGCAAGGAAATCTGGTACACCGCATCCAAAGTCCATATTTCCAGCAACCTCTACGCGGTTTCTTTGTCTGGGAAGCAACGATTGGTATGGGCGGGCGCCGGGAGCATGACTTTGAAGGATATTTCGCGCGACGGACACGTCCTGTTCGTGCGCGAGAATCGCCGCCGGGGAATCGCCGGCCTGTTCCCGGGCCAGGCCAAAGAGACCGACCTCTCGTGGCAAGACTGGTCTCTGCCGACGGACCTTTCGGCGGACGGCAAGTGGCTCTACTTTTCGGAAGAAGGCGATAGCGCCGGGGCGAAGTATTCCGCGTACATGCGCGCGACCGACGGCTCGCCGGCCATTCGCCTCGGCGATGGCAGTCCCTGGGCCGCTTCGCCGGACGGAAAGTGGGTGGCGTCGATCATCCCGGGAACTCCGCAACAACTGATGCTATTGCCGACGCGGGCCGGTGACGCCGTAAATCTTACCCAACCGGGATTCGGCTACGACAATCCGGAATGGTTGCCGGACGGCAAACGCTTGCTTGTCCTCGGATTTGAAACGGGTAAGCCTCCGCGGGAATATATTCTGAACGTAGACGGCGGACAGATGAAGCCGGTCGCGCCGGAGCGCCAGTTTGGTGTGCTGTCACCCGACGGAAAGTCTTTGGTGGTAGCTCATGGCGACAAGCTTATTTTTTATCCGGTGGACGGCGGGGAGCCCCGGGAACAACAAAGCTTGATGTCGGAGCTCATTCTTTTGCAGTCCGCGCATCTCCGTGGGCGGTATGCGTACGCCTCACTTCGGCAGGAGGTTCCGCTGAAGGTGTACCGCTGGGACCTGCAGACGGGACAGAAGGAACTTTGGAAAGAATTGGCGCCCGACGAACGCGCGGGCGTATACAGCATTGGCATCTTGACTGTCACTCCCGATGGGAAGTGGTATTCGTATTCCTACGTACGGGATCTCTCCGATTTGTACATGGTGGAAGGCCTGAAGTAGTTCCCGCACCGGCCGCTTCGCCGGCGTTCCGCTCCAACGTCCCCGCCATCGAACGACCGACGCTTGCGACCTGAGGAAATGACCATGACTACGGTCCATGCAATTCGTACTGGCCTGGTGCAGGTGAAGCTTGCCCAGATGGAAGGACGCGGCAAAGGCCTGGCGCGAACGGCGCACGTGCTGGTCGACAAAGAGTGGTCGGAGTGGCTCCCGATTTACGCCTGGGTTATCGATCATCCCGAGGGAATCATCGTGGTGGATAGCGGGGGAGACCGCTCGGGTACATGAGCGGGGTTATCGCCCGTGGTGGCATCCGTTCTACGGCGCGCGGCGCGGTTTTCCGTGCAGCCGGAGGAGGAGATCGGTCCTCAACCTTCGCGCGCTGGGAATCGGTCCCCGAGACGTGCGCCAAGTGGTGATCACACACCTGCACACCGATCACGCGGGCTACCGCGGCTTCGGCGCAAGTGCGCGAAGCGCGGTCGGCGCATTATCCGACGGCGACCGCCAGCCTTACGGGAGTGGAATCCGAAACCGACAGCCGCATCGCCGCCGGAGGGCTGAACAATCCGATCGTCTACGACCGCTATTCGAATGGACTCAATGTAGGGCAACTGATTACCGACTTCGGGCGCACCCACGAGCTGGTGAAAAGCTCGAATCTGCACGCGCAGGCGCAAAAGGAAAGCGTGGTTACCACCCGCGCGCAGGTGCTGTTGGGCGTCGACCAGGCCTATTTCGGCGTTTTAAAAGCTCAGGCGGTCCTGAAGGTGGCGCAGGAAACGGTGAAAGACCGCCAACTGGTGTCGGATCAGGTGACGACGCTGGAGAGAAACAAGTTGAAATCGGGATTGGACGTGAGTTTCGCCAACGTCGATTTGTCCCAGTCGCAGTTGCTTTTGATTCAGGCACAAAATGATCTGGACGCGTCGTACGCTGCACTCGCGGATGCCCTGGGCGTTTCGGATCAGCGGGAATTCGCCCTGATCGAGCCGGGCGCCGGAGCGGACGCGCCTCCCGCGGATCTTCCGGAGTTGATTCAGCAGGCGCTGCACAATCGTCCTGAACTGATCGGCCTGCAACTGGACGTGAACGCGGCGCAGAGCTACGCGGCTGCCGAACGCGATCTATCTCTGCCGACGATTAGTGCCGCGGGCGTTGCGGGTCTGACGCCCTACCGGCAGGAGGAACTATCCAGCCGCTACGCCGCCGCCGGATTCAACGTGAACATTCCCATTCTCAACGGACGCCTGTATTCCGCGCTGCGCGCCGAGGCCACCGCGCGAGCACAAGCGCAGCAGGCGGACCTGCATGATTTGCAGAATCGGGTAGTCCGCGACGTGCACACCTCCTGGCTCAACGCGAATTCGGCCTATCAGCGGCTGGCGGTCACCGATCAACTATTCAATCAGGCATCGCGGGCGCTAGAACTCGCGGACTCGCGCTATCACCTGGGGCTAAGTTCGATCATCGAGCTCAGCCAGGCGCAACTCAACAAGACCGGGGCGGAAATTCAACA
>Ga0302326_10004488_pt1 | contig 32292 bp, 30 predicted proteins | sample Palsa_T0_3_FD_202264 | JGI IMG/M metagenome (GOLD analysis project Ga0302326, IMG submission 202264) | Peat permafrost microbial communities from Stordalen Mire near Abisko, Sweden - Palsa_T0_3 | ecosystem: Environmental > Terrestrial > Soil > Palsa > Peat permafrost | place: Sweden: Abisko...
GACGGCCACTTGATCGAGGTCGGCCAGGCAAAAGCTGACTTCATAGAGGAGCGCCGCTCGTCCGACTCAGCGGGCGCATGAGTGGAGCTAAGGTGGTCGCCGAGGACAGAGCACGGGCGCCATTCGCGCCGCATTGGACGTCGGCAATTTGAGCCTTGAGCGACTCAAGCTGTGGCAGGGCGAGTTGCTTGCATCCACTGGCCATTCAGGTCAACAGGGTGACCCAGGTGCTGAGACGTCACTTTACGCCAGATTCAAATCGCGGTTCGTGCTGTTTTAGCGTGTTTCGACGGAATTTATCGACGGGTTATCAAAGTGGTCCTATGAAGCGTGACGCGGGTGACCCCGCGTTACCCCGGCGACATCCTGCACGTTTGAGGTTCGGTCATCGGCTAAGGGTGGCGGTGCCGTGGGCTGACCTGCCGTAGCCATCACACCCACACCTACATCGCGGCTGCCCTGATCAGAGGGGCAAGCGCTGGCGGGCCGTCCCGGCGCCCGTCAGGTGGTGGGCTGTCGGTCGAGAATGTGGCGGTCGGCGAACGGGCGAATTGGATTCACGGAAGGTGGCAGCTCAATGGAGGCGGATTTGCTTTTGTGTCGAATCCAAGGGAGGCGAATCCGGTTAGCCGCTTGCGATGCATCCTCGCCAAAACTGGCACCTCACTGTCTACGTAGTCGTGAACCTCAACAGCGGACTTCTCGTCAGTTGGCCGCAGTACCCGGCCGACGTACTGCACCACTCGTCCTTTGAATGCGATGGGAAACGCCAAAAACAGCGTGTCGAGTGGAGGACAGTCGAAGCCCTCTCCGAGGAAGCCACCTGTCGCCACGAGGACGAGTCCGTTGTCGGATGGCGGGGCAACAAGCTCAGCGAGGACCGCGGCTCTATCCTTCGTTCCCATTCCGCCCTGAAGCACGAGCGGGTCGATATTGAGTCGGCGAAGCTCCGCTGCCAGCGATGCCACATGTTCGGTCCACTGGGTTAAGACCAGGCATTTGCGACCTCGACCAAACGCGGAGGCGATGTCGGCCCCAATCATGCGTGTGCGGCTCTCGTCCTCCACCAGTGAACGGAAGACATCCTGGATGTGAGCATCCTCATCGGGCGGAAGAAGTTCAGTTCGATGCACCACCAATGTCAGCTCGTGGCCGTTGTTCTCGGGTCGGTCGCTCATGGTGTGACGGACTGGTCCGCAGTGCATGGCGATCAGTCCTTGGAGCCCGTCGCGTCTATACGGAGTTGCTGTCAAGCCGAGCCATCGCCGGGTCACCATTTGACGTACACAACGCTCAAATGTCACGGCGGGTACGTGATGACATTCATCGACTACGACGAAGCCGTAGTGAGAGGACAGCTCAGCAAGATCGTCTCGACGGGCAAGACTCTGAGCCATGGCGATGTCGACGACCCCCTTGGTCTTGTTGCGACCGCCACCAACCTGACCGATCGCCTTCGGGTCGAGGCCTAAATGCGTGCCGAGCCGCTCACGCCACTGTTCGACAAGAGGTTTTCGATCGACGATGACCAACGTTGGCCGGCGGTGGTGGGCGATGAGGGCGCACGCGATAACTGTTTTGCCGGCCCCGGGAGGGGCGACGAGGACACCTTCGTCGTCCCTGCTCATCGCTCGGAGTGCCACGTCTTGTCCAGCGGTGAGTTGCGAGATTAGGTGAAAATCCAACTCCTCTGGGTCGGGACGGTCGTCTTGCACCACAATTCGACTTCCCGAGTCGATGGCGATGGCTGATGCCTTTTGCCGGACACCGCGACGGAGAAGCAACCGATCGATCGTTTCGTGGTAGCAGCGCACGAAGCGGGGAGTATTCCAAGTGGAGAAGCGGAGCCTCTCTTTCTCATAGAACTCCGGGTTGTGGAGCGAAGCCAGGTGCTTGAAAGCTGCCACCAGTGCTGGCGGGAGTCCGCTCTTCTCAATTTCGAGCATGGCGCCTGCCGCGGCATGGATCGTCTCTGGAGCCGGGGGCGCGCCCGCTCGTGGACGCCGAAAGGTCGCATCGTCGGGTCCCGCAGCGATGGGCGCAAACGAGCCAACTAGCGATGCCAAGGTCTCCGGCCCCAGACGAGGGAGGGTAGATAGGTGTGCCCATTGGTCGGCGACCGGATCAAGCGTCTCGGGTTCGAGAAAGACGGTCGTGTTTCGTTTTCGGCACTCTCCTTGCAGGGGGAGTGCGATGAGGTTACCGAATGATCCCTTGGGCATGAAGTCCTGAGTCGGGAAGAGTCGGTCGTAGCTGGCCAGGTCGAGTTCGCCGCGTTCGTTCATTGCCTCACGAAGAAGATGGACCCCAAGTCGGCGGGCGGAGACTGCTGGGACTGGACCGCTAAAGAAGATCCAGACGTGTGCGCCGTCTCCTGAACGAGAACGCTCCAGAGCGGCCGAGATGCCAGCTGCTCCAGCGGCTTCGAGGTAGGCGAGAGCGTCGAGCGCCCATCCGTTTCCGTCAAAATCGCACGCGAGCACACGGCAAGTGTCATTTGGGAGAAGCGGGTATAGCCCGGCGTTGATACTGCCCGCTAAATGGGCGGCCACCACCTCAGCTGACAGTGGGAGATATTCCCGATCAGCCTTGCGAGCATTGCCTGGCCCGCCACGGATGGCGGGCGACCACCCGTATTTCCCAGTGCGTTCGTTCTCCCATCTAAGCGCATAGACGTCGGAGCGCCCCGCGAAGACCGAACGGAAGAATGCCACCTTGGACTCGGGTCTTGCCGATTGGTCGACCAGAGCGAGGGCCGGTTGCGCAACTGGAGTTGTGGGAAGAGGCTCATCTGGGAGGCTCGATCGCTCACTCGGGGAGGCGAAGCCCAACAGGTTGCGAAGACGCAGATTCTCCTTCCTCAGTTGGTCAATCTGATGGAGGAGGTCATCTGTCGTAGGGTGCTGAGCCCCATTCCCGATCATGGATCAGACGTCTTGCTTGCTGGGGGAGAGCAAATTCGGGCTCTGGACTATGCCGCGTCGGGGCTGAGGCTGACCACCTCTCGGACTTCGGTGCCGAGGGCCTCGGCGACGTCGCAGAGCCTGGCCAGGCTGGCTGCTGCATACCCCGTCCCCTCATAGCGCTGGATTTGCTGTTCGGCCACCCCGAGGGCATCAGCCAGCTGGCGCTGTGTCCATCCCTTGGCGATACGAGCTTTGACAAGGGCCTCGGCCAGGTCCGCGAGCGAACCGGCTTCGAATCTGGTGAGCTTGCCAGATCTCAGGAGTTCGTACTCGGCAAGCTCCGCTTTCAGATCAGCAGCTTGGGAGCGCAACGCGCCAAGCTCCAATGAACGGCGCTTCTGCTCACGTGCAGCTGGCGTCTGCCCCTCCAGATTGAAGATCGCTTCCTCGAATCTGCTCAGATGGGTCCGGGTGGCTCGGTACTGCACCTCATTGGTGATCATGGCTTGATCCTCCTTGGGTCAATCACGACAATGCCCTTGCGTCCAGTGTCCCGCTCGCCCTGGAAGAAGTCAGCGAAGATCAGTCCGCTTCCGCTTTCCACGACGTTTGGAAGAAGCTCTCCTCCAAAGCGTTGCTTTTGTGCTTTCCGTCCGTCGATGAAGTCGAAGAAGATCTCATCGAGTTGGTCGAAGTCAACGCCTGTCGGATCCCAGACGGCATCGAAATCACCCGGCTCCTCCTTGGCCGTCACGAAGCTGCCATTGATCCATACGCGGATACAGCCAACGGCCGCAAGCAACTCCAATGCTTCGGCCAGCCCATCGAGAAGTTCACGTCGGCGCCTATTCCAACCGAATCGATCCACGACCTCCTCCCAGTCAGCAGGGTGTTCGCCCGGAGGTAACCGACCGGATGCCGGCTCGAACGGCGGCAGCTGCACTCCCCAACTATATCATTGTGGAGAAACGCAGTGCTGAACCGCACACTCGCCGCGCGTGGGGCACATGGTGGTCGCTCCTCGGCTGAGTTTCGAGGTCGGCTTCAAAGCATGAATGGGTTGATACTCGCGTGCGCCACGTCAATTTGTGGGAGCGACGAAGTGCGCTTAGGGCGAGCGAAGGGGATACGAATGATCAACATGAGTGGCCAAGGGACTCCTGATCGAGGGTTGCTCTGATGGCAGGGTGTGAGCGGGACGGAATGTGCCAGACCCTGGAGGGAAAGGATCGGCCAACCCACCAGCTTCAGTCGGAAGGCTCAGCGACGGAGGTTAGACGTCAGCGTTTACTGCCGGTTGGGGCCGCAGCGGACTACCTCGGAGTGTCCCGAGCGACAGTCGAACGCCTTGTCTACCGCGGTGAATTACCGACAGTAAAGGTCGCCGGATCCGGCCACGTCCAGACGCGTGGTGTAACGACGACCACCACACCAATCTGTTGCTGTTGTTCTAACTGACGTCGGCAAGCTCTGCCAGATCCACCTCCTCGCTGGTCCCGTCCATGACTCGAAGGCGGGCCTTGGCCAGGGAGTCGACTCCCATGTAACGACGGGCGACGGCCCACTCGTCGTGCTGTTCGGCGAGCACGGCACCGACCAGGCGGATGACGGCGGAGCGGTTGGGGAAGATGCCCACGACATCGGTGCGCCGGCGGATCTCTTTGTTGAGCCGCTCCTGGGGGTTGTTGGACCAGATCTGGCGCCAGTGCTCCTTGGGGAAGGTGGAGAAGGCCAAGATGTCGGCCTGTGCCCCCACCAACATGTCGGCCGCGTCGGCGAAGCGCTCGGTGAGCTGTTCGACGACTCGACCATGTTGGGCCAGGACCTGTTCGTGATCGGGCTGCTCGAAGATCGAGCGGATGAGGGTGGCCACCATGGATTGAGTGGCTTTCGGCACCCTGGTCAGCACGTTGCGCACGAAGTGCACCCGGCAGCGCTGCCAGGCCGCTCCGGGTAGCACCGAGGCAATGGCGTCGACCAGGCCTTGATGAGCGTCGGAGACCACCAGGGCGACGCCGGAGAGTCCTCGGGCAACCAAGCCCCGCAAAAAGGCCGTCCAGCCCGCCCCGTCCTCGGTGGTGATGAGATCGAGGCCGAGGATCTCGCGGTGTCCGTCCGCGTTGACGCCGGTGGCCACGACGACAGCCACGTTGACGATGCGGCCACCCTCTCTGACCTTCTGCGTCAGGGCGTCGACCCAGATGTAGGAGTAGGGGCCGGCGTCGAGGGGCCGGTTGCGAAAGGCGCTCACCATCTCGTCGAGGGACTTGGCCAGCTCCGAGACCTGGGACTTTGAGATCCCGTCGATGCCCATGGACTTGACGACGTCGTCGACCCGACGGGTCGAGACCCCTTCGACGTAGCACTGGGCCACCACCGCGACCAGGGCCCGCTCAGCTCTGCGCCGGGGCTCGACCAGCCAGTCGGGGAAGTAGCTGCCGGTGCGCAACTTCGGAATGGCCAGCTCGACCGTGCCGGCCCGGGTATCGAAGTCCCTACTTCGATACCCGTTTCTCGAGTTCAGCCGTTCTGGGGTGATCTCGCCATAGCCGGCGTTGCACAGGGCACTGGCCTCGGCCGACATCAGCTGATCGGCAAAGGCCTTGACCATCGAGCGCAGCAGGTCTGGGTCAGCTTCGTCGAGGTGCTTGCGCAGCCAGGCCAGAGCATCCATCGTGTTGGGGACTTCCACCGCATCTTCTCCTTCGTGTTCTTTGGTAGGAACTTGAAGATTGATGCGGTGGTCGTCGCGAGTGGGGGACCTCGCGAAACTCCTGTTCGTCGTCGGGGCCCACACCCCGGGCTCCCCGCTTCAGCGGCTCAGAGCGAACCTCAGCGGGTCAAACCCGTACACCACGCCTGCGGACGTGAACCTTCATCACCTCTCTCACCAAGAGATGTCGGAGGCCAGTTGGTCGTAGCGTAGGGGCAACAATGAACTGGGATCTGCGGCACCGGAAGTCATCGCTCGTGATCCGGCTGCTGCTGGCGGTTTGGATCGCCGTCATCGTCGTTGCGCTCTGCGCCACGGAACACTGGTGGGGCCTGGTATTCGTCGTCCCCCTGGTCCTTGACTTGTACCTGCTCCGCCGGATCATGGCGGCCGGCTCCAGTCAGTAGCGCGGTATTCGCAGAGTTCCTCGATCGGGACGCCCACGCAAAATCGACGGGAGCGTGTTCGTTCGACGGTAACCACCGTGCGCGGTTTGCTCCGCGAGCTGCCGCCCAGAGGGCCGAATACCGAGCAGACCCTTCGACACGGCCTCGAGCTGGATACAGAATGTTCGGGTGAGCAGCACCGCCGACGAGGCTCGCATGAGTTCGCCGCCCATCGAGGTTCCGGAGGACATCTTCAGACGAGTCAGCACGCTGTGTCTGGCTCTGCCGGAGGTGACAGTGCGGGTAGACGCCTCACTAACCAGAGCGAGGTCGACGGCGCACTCGTTCGACATCCGCCGGAGATCGTTCTGCCTGCTCGTGGCACGGCAGGGCCCGACCGGCAAGCCCGTCCCGCTACTCGTGTTGCGTGCCGAACCAGACGAACGGGACGCGTTGCTGTCTAGTGGCCACCCGTTTTTCGCCTCACGGGCCAGCCGTGATCGCATCGGGGTGTGGCTCACCGACGACACCGACTGGGAGGAGATCCAAACAGTTTTCAATCATTCCTGGCGACCTCGGGTCCCGTCATCCGATTGAGGAGCGGGAACGTCGAGGCGATGATCGCGAGCGAAACAGCGAGTCCGCCGAGCACGGTCGCCCAGTACGCGATCCCAGGGATCCGGAACACGATGCCGACTTGGGAGTGGAGGTAGAGCGCAGCAGAAACCAACCCGACCAGGATCGACACTGCAGCCACAAGCAGGAGTGGCAGCGCACTTTCCAGTGCGACGACGCGGTGCAAGAGCGCAGTGGGGACTCCGGTCAGCCTGAGCAAGCTGAATGGCCGCTTCCGCTCGCCCAACCCGGCGACGATGTTCACCGCGAGACTACAGGCGGCAATGATAAGGCTCGCCACGATGATCACGTCGGTCATGTCCTGGATCATCGTGAGGAGGCGTGCGGTCGATGGATCGAACGCATCGACTGCGACCGGTGTTCCCTGGAAGGGGAAGGCCCGTTCAAGCACAGTCCGTGCCCGTTCAAAGGCAGTCGCCGACCCATTCGTCGCCACGACAATCGCGTCGGCGGGGAGTCTCGCCACGTCCGCCGCGGAGAGGTACGCAGACGGCCAGGCCGTCGCCGACGCGTGCGCGTTATGTCCGAGGATGTTCGAAAGGAAGTAGCCGATATTCGCCGTCGTCGCTCCCGGCGCGCACTTGCCGATTGCGGGCGTCTTCGCTAGCTGGTCGCACGCGACGACCCCGAACGAGTTGCCGTTCCTAAGCGGAGACCCGAACGAGTTCCGCCGGGTAGCTTGGGACGGGTTGTCGTGGACCACCGTCACACTGCGCACTCCGGGCGTCATGCGGAGCTCAGTAAGCACCCGGTCTGGGACGGAAGCAACTTGGGCGGAAGCGGGACAGTTTGACGTCGAGAAGCTGCAGAAGGGGTCGGCCAGGGTGTCTCTCCCAGCGGTTCCTCCACCGGAAGCGCTGGTCGCGGCGGCGATAGAGCTGAGGGCCCCGAACATTGCGCTCGCAACGAAGAGGGCGATCACGAGCCCGCTGATGAACCGGAAGGCGGCTTTGGGATTGTCGAGGAGCCGGCGACCGGCAATCAGAGAGGCGGGGCGACTAGCCCACCTCACCATGAGTCGAGACCCCGCGGTCGTGAACCATGGTCCAGCCAGAACCAGCCCGACGAGGAGGAGCACGAAGCCCACGACCAGCTCGAGAAGCTGGCTTCCGACGTCGCTCGGTTTGCCGGCCGCATCGAAGTACGCGAGCACGGTGATGCCGGCGAGGAGTGGGATGATCCGTATGATCCGAGGTGAGCGGCCCGTTGCTCGCCGCGTCACGCCGAGCGGCGAAATCAGGACCCGGCGCAGAGCGAAGTGCCCAGACACGACCGCTGCGACTGGAACGCCGATCACGGCGATGACGATGTCGATCCAGTGCAGTGAGAGGTCGCCTTGGCTGAACGGCGCTCCAGTGAACGGCACGTGGTAGAGCAACGGCCGGAAGACCAATAAAAGTGCGAAGCCGACTGCGACGCCCACGACGGCCGCGATCACCCCCTCCACCGCGGAGACCCCCGAAATCTGACGCGGTGTGGCGCCGACGAGCCGCATCGCGGCGAAACGCTCCTCGCGCCGCGCGGCCGACAACCTGCTCGCGGTCGCGATCAAGATCAGCACCGGTAGCAAGAGCGCGACGGCTCCCCCGGCCAGAACAAATTGCAGAACGGGTCCGCTCCCAATGGTGCTCTTGCAGGCGTAGCAGTTCGCCGGTGTGTGTTGGATAGCTCCGACCTCGACTGCACCGGGTGCCTGCGAGAGCTGTTGTGTGGTGTGGCCGATGACGATGATCAGCGAGTTCGGGGACGGAAGTGCCGCTGCGCCGATGGTCCCGATCTGTCGCCGCGGATACCGATCGCGCAACTCTTTCGCCGGTTCGGACCGAAGGAGCGCCGTGAGCGCCGGCGAGGCGTAGTACTCCCCAGGTCCCGGTAGGTGGGCAATCCCTGGTGGGACCGGAGCGTTCTGTCCGGCGGTGGCAACGTCGACGCGATCAATCTCCTGGTTGTCGAACTCGTCGGTGCTAGACAGCCACCACAGCCGATCGGAAGTTGAAGTGCTCGACGTCGACGGAGACGATTGCGCCGCCGTGTCGAGCCACGCACCGCGATCCGTCTGAGCGTGCAGTCCGTTCACGCCCGCGAGGGCCATGAGAAGCAGACCGACACCGAGGGCGACAGCGGCCGCGGTGACGAGCAGGCGGAGCGCCGCGTCGCGACCGCTGTGCAAAGTCAAGCGAAGACCAAGACGGATCACCGCAAGGCTCTTTCGGCCGAGGTGACTTTGCCGTCGCGCACGATCACTTCACGGTCGGCGTAGGCGGCAACCCGCGGCTCGTGGGTGACCAGGACAACCGTCGTTCCCTCCTGGCGGGCCGCGGCGGTCATCAGGTCCATGACCAGCTCGCCGGTGAGCGAATCGAGCGACCCCGTCGGCTCGTCGGCAAAAAGCACCTCGGGCCGGCCGACGAGACCACGTGCCAGTGCGACCCGCTGCGCTTGGCCGCCCGACATCTCCCCAGCGCGGTGACGTTCCAACCCATTGAGCCTGAGTCGCTCAAACCAGCCCCTCGCCGACGCGAGTGCCTCGTTGCGGCGAGTTCCTCCGAGGAGGAGCGGCAACGCCACATTCTCCTCCGCGGTGAGCTCGGGCACGAGCTGGCCGAACTGAAAGACAAAGCCGAAGCGGTCTCGACGGAGGGCGCTGCGTTCCGACTCGGACATGGTGTCGACGCGATGGCCGTTAAACCAGACCTCTCCGCTATCCGGGACCAGGATACCGGCCAGACAGTGAAGGAGAGTCGACTTGCCCGAGCCGCTCGGACCCATAATGGCGAGAATTTCCCCGGAAGCTATCGGAACGCTCGCTCCTCGGAGGGCCGGGGTTTCGCCGAACGACAGCGCCACGTCTCTGGCCTCTACAAGGCAACGTGAGGGACTGATGGATGTGACAAGGCCAGCGGTATTCATGACCGCACCACCTCAGCCAATGCCGGCAAACGGACCGCCGTCATGTCGATCCAGCGCAGATCGGCCTCGAGATGGAAGAGGCTGTGGTCGGCCAAGAGGGCGTCGATGAGGTCGCCCTCGCGCTTGAGGGTGGTCAGTTCTCGCATTCTGCGCAGGTGTGCCGCTCGTTGGATGTCGAGATAACCCTCTGCCGAGTGGCCCAACATGAGAGCGAAGACCACCTTGACGAAGAGGTCGGTCTGCAGGTGTGGCGCAGGCGCGATCGGCTCTCTCAGCCACGTCTCGAATTCGTGTTTCCCACCGTCCGTAATGGCGTAGAGCTTTCGATCGGGTCCCCCTCCTGCCTCCATCTCTCCTGGCGCGACCTTCCCGTCACGGGTGAGGCGGGCCAAGGTGGCATAGACCTGGCCGAATTGGAGCGGTTTACCTCGGCCAAAGTAGGCGTCGTAGTCGCGCTTGAGGTCGTAGCCGTAGCTCGGTTCACGTTCAAGGAGGCCCAGTAGGGCAAGGGGAACACTCATAGAGCCAACACTACACTGAGTCTATAGTCTGGGTCAATAGGTGTCAGGCTGTGTACGACGACTGCCTGGGAGCCGCAGGGCTCGGAGACAAGGTGGCCCGTAGTCACTCGTTATCGCAGCCCACGGTCGAGCGGCGAGTACGCCACGAAACCGATGCCCAGTCGCGGAGCAGCGGCAGCACCGCTGCTGGGTGTCACGGGTCGACGGCATCACCTTCCGACGTTCGAGCCACTCTGCCGTCGGGATCATGGTGCACCGGCCGCGCCGCGGGGCGACCGGGAACGGACCGGTGCGTCGGGCAAGGAACTTTCGGGTGCCGCCGTGCCGGTTCCGCTGGGCCCGATGCGGCCGGCCCCTGCGTGCTCTTCGTGACGAGTCCGCGCAGAGCGTCTGAACTGACGATGAACATTGCGTGAGGGACCTCGATTGTCGACCTACGGATGATTGCCATTGGTAGTTGAGCAGCTGAGAATGCTGGTGATCGTGCGCTTCATTGACCCAGGGGTCGCTTGTACTACTGGATACGGAGGGAAACATGAAACATGTTCTGACCGGTCGCTCCCTCGCAACTGGCGCGCTAGCCATCCTCGGCTTGATCGGGCTGATCGCCCTGCCTTCGAGCGGACTGGCTAGTGCGGACGGCAACGCTCAGATCCAGCACGTGCTCCTGATCTCGGTCGACGGCATGCACCAGTCCGATTTGGACTGGTACGTCGCCAACCATCCCAATTCGGAGTTCGCGCGGCTAGCCACCGGCGGCGCTGAATACACCAACGCACAGACCCCCGACCCGTCGGACTCCGATCCGGCCGGCACGGGGATAATGACCGGCGGCGACCCGAAGGTCACCGGCATCTACTACGACGACGAGTACAGCCATGGCGTCTTTCCGCCGGGGACGACGAACTGCTCCGGGGCGGTCCCGGGCGGCGACGTGATCTACGACTCGCCGGACGACCTGCTTCCCGCCGTGCCTGACCTGCTGAATAACGGAAGCGGCAACACCTTCCCCTCGTTCGATGAGGGCGGTTCGATCTACCCCGGCGGCATGGACAAGGACCCGGCCTTGATCATGAACCTGAGTCCTGCGCCGCAGTCGGGTCTGAACCCGGCGACGTATCCGGTCGACCCAAAGACCTGCAAGCCGATTCAGCCGTGGGACTTCTTGGGGGTCAACACGATCTTCCAAGTGATCCACAACGCCGGCTTGCGAACGGCGTGGTCCGACAAGCACGCCGTCTACGCCTCGTTCAACGGCCCAGGTTCGAACGGCACAAGCATCGACGACCTGTTCGCGCCGGAGATCGACTCACAGGCGGTCGAGCCGAATGGCGTGCCGTACCCGGTCGACGGTGCATGGACGGACGATAACGCCGCCACGAAGCAGTACGACTCCTACAAGGTCGAAGCGGTCGACAATTGGATCAACGGCTACGACCACGCCGGCACCGGACCAAAGGTCGGCACGCCAGCGATCTACGGGATGAACTTCCAGGTAGTCTCGACCGCCGAGAAGCTCAAGAGCTCCCCGGCGGTGCTGATTGGCCCGAACGCGCAGGGTGACTACACCGAGGGCCCGTCGTTGCCCGGTGGGTACATGACCGTGAACGGCCAACAGGTGCCGGGCCCACTGCTCCAGAGCGCGCTCGACTACGTCAACGATGCCCTGCAGCAGATGGCCGACACGATCCAGGCCGACGGCGAGACCCACTCGACGGCGATCATCCTGACGGCCAAGCACGGCCAGTCGCCCCAGAACAACAACCAGCTGCAGCGGATCGACGACGGTCCGATCATTGCCGGCGTCAACGCCGCCTGGGCCGCCCTGCACCCGAGCAACACGACGCTGGTCGTCCAAGAGGCCGACGACGACGGGCTGCTCTGGTGGCTGTCGGACCGCTCGCAGGCGGCAACCGACTTCGTCAAGGATTATCTATGGACGCATAGCGCCCCGGCGGTCAATTTCGCCGGCCAGACGATCACCGTCGAGCACTCCGGCCTGGCGGAGATCTACGCCGGCCAGCAGTCGGCACAGTTCTTCGGCGTCTCGAACTCCGATCCACACCATCCCGATGTGTTCGGGATCGCGCAGGTCGGCACGATATACACGACCGGCTCGAAGATCGCGGAACACGGCGGCGACAACCCGGCCGATCGGGACGTTCCACTCGTCGTCTATGCGCCGGGCACCGTCCAGCCTGGCCAGGCACACAACGCGGTGGAAACTACCCAGGTCGCTCCGACGATCTTGAAGCTACTAGGACTCTCTCCGAGCTCGCTTGAGGCCGTCCAGGAAGAGGGCACGCAGGTCCTACCCAGCCTCGGCCACGGGCATTAACCGATCCATCTAACCCCCTTCGCTGCTGGCTAATGAATCGATCACGAAGGGCTAAGGGACGGGCGAATGGGCGAGGTCCCGGTCTCCTGCACCTACAGGATGTAGAGCATCTCCTGGTAGGTGGCCAGGGGCCAGAGGTCGTCGGCCACCAAGGACTCCAGCGCATCGGCCGCCGCGCGCACCTCGGTCATGGCGGGGAGCAGGTCCTCCAGGGCATGCTGAGCCTCGGCGTCCACCGAGTCGCTGTGGTCGTGCGCCAGCTTGTCGCGCAGGTCGGCGATGCCGGCGTGGAGCGCGCCGATGGCCGCCGACACCTCGTCGAAGGTGGTGGTGTCGGACTCGGCACCGATCGACTTGAGCACTGCCAGGTTGGCGGCCAGCTCGGTCTGGTACCGGATGGCCGGTGGCAGGACCACCGTGTTGGCCATCTCGAGGGTCAACCGGGCCTCCACCCCGATGGTGAGGATGTACTGCTCGAGGGCGATCTCGTAGCGGCTGTGCATCTCCCGGTGGCTGAAGACCCCGTAGTGGCTGAACAGCTCCATGGCCTCATCGGTCAGCAGCTCGGGCAGGGCGTCGACGGTGGTCCGCAGGTTGGGTAGACCGCGCTCCGCCGCCTCGGTCTGCCAGGTCTCCGAGTAGCCGTCCCCGTTGAAGACGACCGCGCCGTGCACCGTAATGATCTCCTGGAGGACCTTCTGGACCGCCTCGTTGAACTCGATCCCGTCAGCCATCAGGGACTCCAGCTCGGTGGCGATGTAATCGAGCGCCTCGGCCAGGATGGTGTTGATGGTGACCATCGGGCCGGCGATGGACTGAAGAGAGCCGGGCGCGCGGAACTCGAAGCGGTTCCCGGTGAAGGCGAACGGGCTGGTCCGGTTGCGGTCACCGGGGTCGGTCGGCAGCACCGGCAGGGTGTCGACGCCGATCATGAGGGTGCCCTTCTCCTTGGAGTTGGTGGCACCGCCCTTGGCGATCTGATCGAACACGTCGGTGAGCTGGTCGCCCAGGAAGATGGAGATGATGGCCGGGGGTGCCTCGTTGGCACCCAAGCGGTGATCGTTGGTGGCGGAGGCCACCGAGGCCCGCAGCAGGCCCCCGAATTTGTGGACAGCGCGGATCACCGCGCCGCAGAAGGCCAGGAACTGGGCGTTGTCGTGTGGCGTGTCACCGGGCAGGAGCAGGTTGCCTTCCGTCGAGTTGCCCAGCGAGAAGTTGACGTGCTTGCCCGAACCGTTGATGCCGGCGAAGGGCTTCTCGTGGAACAGGCATTCCAAGCCGTGCTTCTGGGCCACCTTCTTCATGATCACCATGAGCAGCTGCTGGTGGTCGGCGGCCACATTGGACCGTTCGAACATGGGGGCCAGCTCGAACTGGCCGGGGGCCACTTCGTTGTGCCTGGTCTTGGCGGGGATGCCCAGTTTGAACAGTTCGTGCTCGGCATCGAGCATGAAGCCCAGGACCCGCTCGGGGATGGCACCGAAGTAGTGGTCGTCGAACTCCTGGCCCTTGGGGGGCTTGGCCCCGAACAGCGTCCGGCCGGAGTTGAGCAGGTCGGGGCGGGAGAGGAAGAAGCTCCGGTCGATGAGGAAGTACTCCTGCTCGGCCCCGGCAAACGACACCACGGCGTCGGGGTTTTCGTGGCCGAAGAGCTTGAGCACCCTTTCGGCCTGGGCCGCCATGGCCTGCTGAGACCGCAGTAGCGGCGTCTTGTGGTCGAGGGCCTCGCCGGTCATCGACACGAAGACGGTCGGGATGCACAGGGTCTTGCCGTTGGGGCTCTCGAGCAGGTAGGCGGGGCTGGTGGCGTCCCAGCCGGTGTAGCCGCGGGCCTCGAACGTGGCCCGCAGCCCCCCGCTCGGGAAGCTCGAGGCGTCGGGCTCGCCCTGGGTGAGGGTCTTGCCGGCGAACTCGGCGATGGACGAGCCGTCGGGGCCGGGTTCGAGGAAGCTGTCGTGCTTCTCGGCCGTCAGGTGAGTCAGGGGGAAGAAGACGTGGGCGTAGTGGGTGGCGCCCTTCTCCATGGCCCAGTCCTTCATGGCCGATGCCACGACATCGGCCACCGTCGGGTCGAGCGGCTTGGAGTGCTCGATGGTGCCCATGAGGGACTTGAAGACCGGCTTGGGCAGCCGCTTCTGCATCACCGACTTGGTGAAGACGTTCTCCCCGAAGGTCTCGCTCGGGTCCTCGGGCGCCTCAATCCCGGTCGGTGCCACGTAGTTCTTGACGGCGTCGATGGCTTCCTGGCGTGCGCTGCTTCCACTCATGGGGATCTCCTCGTTCGCTCTGATCACTGCTCCGGCGTGTCGTCCCCCCGGTCGCGGCCACTCCTCACCCCGTGCCCGGCCGAGGTGATGTACCAAACCTAGGGACTGGAAGGCCGCCTAAAGTTTCTTGCGTGTGAATGTTTGCCAGAACGTCGGATCCACTTCTGCGGGTCGGTGGCCCGGGATCGGGCCAAACCCGAGGTCAGAGAGTGATCATTTAACCCGGCGGAAACCGGGACCGACCAAGGGCTCACTACGCTCCGATGGGCAATGAGCCAGGACGACCGGGTCCAGTCCCGCGACGTGGTCCGGTGAGCAGGGTCTCCACGCTGGCCGGAAGGTAGGGGCGGTGCGCAAGTTCATCATCATGGGAATCCAGGGCAGCGGGAAGGGGACTCAGGCCAAGCTGCTGGCGCAGGACTTCGAGCTCGAGCACATCAGCGTGGGCGATGTGTTTCGCTGGAACGTCCAGCACCACACCAAGCTGGGAGCCCAGGTGAGGCGCACCATGGCCAGCGGCCGGCTGGTCGGAGACGACCTGGTGGAGTCGGTGGTCCATGACCGGTTAACGGCTCACGACTGGAACTATGGCTTCATCGTCGACGGCTTCCCCCGCAATGCCCGCCAGGCCGAATTCTTTCTCGAGGGCTACGACATCGACGGGGTGGTCAACCTCGATCTCCCCGACGACGAGGTACAACGTCGGGTGCTGTCCCGTCGAATCTGCTCCCAGTGCGGCGTCGACTACAACCTCATCGCCCATCGACCCGCCCAGGCCGGCATCTGCGACCTGTGCGGAGGAGCGCTCGTGGCGAGGGAGGACGACAACGCTGAGGCACTGGCCCGCCGGGTGGCGGAGTACCACGAGCAGACGCGCCCGCTCATCGAGATCTTCGAGCGCAAGGAGTACGTGGCCACGATCGACGCCTCGGCGTCGGTCGAGGAAGTCCAAGCGGCCATCCGGGCCCGATTCGGCCTGGTGGCCCCGGCCGATCAGCCCTGAGGCGGGCGTTCCCATCGGGACTATGGCGATCCGCGGCCTGCTCGTCGACATCGACGGGGTTTCGTCGGGTTCGAACGCCAGCCCCGACCTGCCGGGTGGGCGACGGTGACGACTACTGAGGGGCGGGGTTCACGGGAGCGGATCGGTTGCCGGCCGAGCTCCGTCCAGCACATGTTCAGTCCAGCAAACACCATCCCACCAACGAGCTTCGTGTCGATGGGTTGGGTCGGACTGCCATGAAGGCGGCGCAGTTGGTGATGAGGGCGCCGACATCCAATCCTGCTGCGACACCGTTGGACCACCGTGTGGTTGCAACCGAGTAGCGGGCAGTTCCCCGAGGCGCCCGACGGCGGCCCATGCGAGCACGAGAAGAGCCAATGCCTCGATAAACGACGGAATGGAAAGCGCGATCCGAAATCCAAGTAGCGAATAGGGAGGAGGACCGTACACAACGCCGTAGCCGACTGCATGGGCTACCCCCGCAAGAACGAAGATGGCGAGACCCAATAGGATCATCGGAGCCTGTCGAGTTGTGATGAGATTCCGGCCGCGCGCGAGGGAGATGACAACAAGCAGTCCGGCAAATCCGACGGCCAAGAGCGCACCTGTCGCGATGGCCACCGAAGCATCATTGATCGTCGGATTCGGGAGTCCGACGCTGACGGCGATGAGGACGACCGCTCCAGCTGCGCCGAGTCGCAAGGTGGCCTGATGTGTCAAACCGGCGTTTTCTTGTTCCAGCAAGGCGTGACGGGCGGCGCCGACAACAATCACGATGGCCCAGCCGCCTAATCCAATAGCAGCGACGACATTGCCTGCGTTACTGGTGCTGTTATGAGACTGAGCGGCGAGAACGAGAAGCCCAATCGCAAGAAGCAAGGTCGATAGAGATGCTCCTCCGACCTCCCACAGTTGCGTCCACTGACGAGCCAGATACAAAGACCATGCGACGAAGCAGGTTGCACCAAGGGCTACGAGGGCAGAACTGAAGGTCAACCAACCCGATGCGGTGGCAAGGTTGCTGAAGGTCGATGTGTCCAAAGGGCCAGAGAAGGTGGCGAACGCGATTCCCGCGAGTACGTTGGCAAGCGCCCAAATCGCAGCCGCTATGGACGCCATGATCATCGCTTCTCGGGAACGAACCAATGCAGTCATGAGCGTCGCACGGTGTGCCACCACGTCTCGCCTTTTAGGGCGCTACTCATCTAAAAAATCTATCGCACCGCCACGAGGAGTGCGGTTGGGCGTACGCGTGGCAGCAATACATGTGTCACTTCTAAAGGGACTGCCCTATTGCCGGCGTGTGCCGTGGCTCGATGAGCCAGGCTGACCAGGCCGTGGTTGTGACCACGGCGCGTTGTGATCCTATTTTCAGGCACGGTCTACCCGGAGTGGCCGTTGCCCGGGCCCAATGCGTGTACCGCCGCCCGTCTCTCGTAGTTGGCGACCTTCAGTACATTGCCTCTTGCGATGCAGCCCTCACCTGCGGTAGGCAGGCTCAGTCGGGATCTTCCACATGAGGAGGGCCTGAGGGGTGCGCCATTCAGCGGCTTATGGGCGAGGGTTGAGCACGGGTGATGCGCGTGGCGGACGGCGCGATGGTCGAGCACGGGTGATGCGCGTGGCGGACGGGAAGGACGCGATGTCCAAACCAAGAGACGCGATGTCCAAACCAAGAAAGGTAGCGATGTGAAGGTACGAGCAGTCGCACTCGGGCTCCTGCTGGCCGTTCTGAGCCCACTGGTGGTCTCAGGATCACCGACCTCAGCGGACGGCCCCGCCACCACCACGACTGTTGTCGGCGTCGATCCTGTCGTGGTCACGCAGCCCGGTTTCGTCACCTTCTCCGCCTCGGTCGCCCCCATTTCCAACGGCGGAACCCCGTCTCAGTACGCCGATGATCTCGGTCAGGTGGCCTTCTACGGCGCCGGGGGTTTACTACCTATCTGCGCGGCCAACGTCGGCCTCAACGGAGCAGCGTCGTGCAGCGAAGGAACCGGAGCCTTGCCCCTTGGCAGCCAGAGTATCGTCGGCAAGTACAGCGGTGGCGGTTACCTCGTCAGCTCGGCGGACAGCGAGTCGATCAGCTACTCACCGTCCTCGGGCATGACCACCCTGACGGTCGATGCTCCGGTCTCAACAACGTCCCCTGCGCCCACTCCAACTTCGACGCCGACCCCCACAACGACTCCCCCTCCCGTGGTGACGTCCCCGACAACCACGAGCCAACACGGTTACTGGCTGGTCGGCTCGGATGGCGGGATCTTTACGTTCGGCAATGCCCAGTTCTATGGGTCAACGGGGAGTATCCATTTGCAGCGGCCAGTGGTGAGCATCACTCCCACCGCAAACGACGGGGGCTATTGGCTGGTGGCTTCAGATGGTGGGATCTTCAGCTTCGGTGACGCCGGGTTCTACGGCTCCATTCCGGGACTCGGTCTTGCCCCGGCGGGTTCGGGGTTACCGAACAGTCTGAACGCCCCGATCGTGGGTATGGTCCCTTCAGCTGATGGCAACGGTTACTTCATGGTGGGCGCCGATGGTGGCGTGTTCACCTTCGGCGATGCCAAGTTCGAGGGCTCGTGCCCGGCCATCGGCGGATGCGCTGGCGGCGCAGCCGTCGCCGTGATACCCAACGCCACTGGTAACGGGTACTGGGTTGTCACTGCGGGCGGCGATGTGCAGCCCTTTGGTGACGCACCTTCCCCAGGAGAGCCTGGTCCAGAGGGTCAGCAGGTCGTCGCAGCCGTACGGAGCTACGACGGCCATGGTTACTACATCCTCTACTCGAACGGCGTGGTCTACAGCGCCGGAGATGCCGTGAACTACGGCAATGCCGCTGGCGAAGTCGGAGGGTACAACCCCGCCACGACCATCTTCGCCACTTCCGACGGCGGTGGGTACTGGATCGTCTCAGCCAACGGATCCGTGATCACCGAAGGTGATGCACCCTACGCGGGCGGCGCCAATAGCCTTCACTTGAACGGCGCCATCATCGCCGGGACGGGTTGGTAGGTAAAGGCTTGGAGCGACCGATTACTGCCGTTCTGGCTGAGTCCCCTGCCACGTCGAGCCGCGGTGCCATCTTGTCCGATGGGGCGTTACACCCAGTTGGCTGCGTGGGTCGCGTGAGGGCATAGCGAGTTCCTTGCCTGGCCTACGCCTCGTTTCCGGCGCTCTCTCCATTGGGTTGCTCAGCGGGTTCCTCAGCTGATTCCGTCTCGTCGGTACCCCGACGGGCCCGCAGGACCATGGCCAAGCTGACGGCCGAAGAGGCGACTGCCCCGGCGGCGATGACGCGGTGGAGCGACGGCGGAAGCCTGAACCCTGTCAACCGGTCGAAGGAGATCGATCCCGGGCCCGCAACCCACAAGGCAAGCGCGGTAGCCAGATTGGTCAGCGGCAGCTCGAAGCCGGACTTGGTCGAGAAGGGGCCGTTGTCCAGATGGGTCGAGCTGGCTACGGCCATGGTGGCCGCCAGGGTCACAGGACCCACCGGGTCACCCGCCCCGAGGACCACCAGCGCTCCACCTCCGAGTTCCGACCATCCGGCGACACGGCCGAAGAAGCCACCCGGCTTGAGCCCGAGATGGTCGAATCCTGCTGACGTGGCCTCAATGCCGTAGCCGTCAAAGGATCCGAACAGCTTCTGGGCCCCGTGGGCAGCGAGATAGCCACCGAGGACAAGTCGGCTAGAGAGAAGTGCGAGGTCACGGGCAGTAGGCATGATGGAATCCTTCTTTGTGATTCGGAGTGGGGTCCCTTCGGTCCAGCATCGGACTTCCCTCTTTGAACCACCCCAGCATAGGAAGCACATCACGGCACATGAGCGTGCCACCGAAGAGGAGAGGCGACGTTCCAGCCGCATCGAGGGCCGCCTGGATCCTTCGACATCCCCGATCACCGTCCAATGGCGTGGCCGAACTGAACCTTCGGGGGGGGTTGCCTGTGCCGGGTTCGGAGGAGGCAAATTTGGTCTGGCCACCTTGGCATTTAGACTGTTCATGAGGTGGAGGAGGCGGAAGTGCGAAATCGATTCAGGGCTGGCGTGGTTGCTCTCGTCACTGGCTTGTGCCTACTGGGTTCGCCGGCAATTTCCGAGGCTACGACCACACCGACCATTACTCCGGCGTTCATCGCCAAGGTCAATACGTATTGCTCCGCCGAAGAGGCCAGCTTTAACAAAGTGCTGGGCAAGTTCCCATACCCGAACTTCAATCCAAATCATCCGGACGTAAAGACCATGCGTTTGGTGGGGAAACATTTCGAGAAAGCCCTGTCGCTTCGACACGCCATCCCCGCCCAACTCAAGGCTCTTGGTGAGCCCCAAGTCGGGCAGAGTCAGTGGGACGAGTTGAGGTTGCTGGCCACTCAGTCGGACGACACCGCACTCACCCAGATTCGTGTTGCACTGGCTGGCAACGTGAAGGGATTCATAGCCACGGTGAACCAAACAGGATCGATTCATAACGAGCTCGTGAAAGAGGCCCAGAAAGACGGCTTTGCCAAGTCAAGTCCCTGTGGCGAAGTCTTCTAATAAATAGTTCCCGGATCTGATTCGGGACCAGCACCACCACCAGGCAGACCGGGTCATCGCCCTGGACGACCTTGTTGGGGTTCCGCTCCGTTGGGCAAACGTTGGGAAATAGTTGTCTGGAGGTTGTGTCTCCTGATTAACGCTTTACCTGACCCCCGAAGACAGTGAGACCACGAGGACGTCAGACGGCTCATTGGCGCTCCCGAGTGGGAGGGATCGAACATGTTCGCATTGTTCAAAGATCGAGGAGTGCGAGTCTGACTCGGGATGAGCGAGACGGAGGTATCTGAATAATGTCCAACATCAAGCACTGGAATCATCGTCAAAGACAGCGCACACTGACATTCTTCAGCAATGCGAGACTCCTGGTCATATGCTCTGTTGTCGCCGTGCTGGTGGTGGTCTGGGTTGGTGTGGGTCTTTCGGAGGGCGCCTCAACGGGACTGGCGCTGACCGGCGGTCAATCTGCCAGCGTGACGTGCCCCGGCAAGGAACTCACCACGAACAGGGTCTCAAAGACTGCCGTCAATCTGACGTGCGTGGCCAATCAGACAACGACGACGACGACCACAGCGCCGCCATCATCCGGCGGCAAATGTGCGAGTCCGGTTTACTCCACCAATGACGCGGAGGGTACGTACAACACCGATCCCAACGACGGCCACGAATACTGGTGGGTCAACAACGACGCCTGGTCCGGCTCGCACGGCCCGCAGACCATGTATGTGTGCAATCAGTCGTCCTGGTATGCCACCTCGGATCAGCCCAACGACGGCGGCCAGGTCGAGACCTATCCCGATACCGAGTACGACGTCGGCGGTCGTAATGCATCATCGACCACGCCGATCTCAGGGTTCAGTTCGATCACATCCACCTTCTCCGAGGCCTTTCCCTCAGCCGGTGGTTGGGACGCAGCGTATGACCTGTGGACCGACAACTGGACCAATGAGACGATGGTGTGGAACCAGTGGGCGGGGAACAACGCCTACTGGGCACAGTGCGCCAACAACGAGGTCAGCGGTGGTTGCGGTACAGAGCCCGGCGTCGCGCTCACCCTCGACGGCGTGCCGTACCACTTCCTCGCCAACGGCCCGACCAATGCCAACGGAACTCCTATACCCTGCACCGCCTCCAATGAGAGCCAGTGTGAGTACATGTTCTTCCGTGACACGCAGGTATCGTCGGGCTCGGTGGACATCTTGGCGGCGTGGCGGTGGGAGGTAGCAAACGGTTACGCCAGTGCGAACGATATACCTACTCAGCTGGAGTACGGAGTTGAGGTCAGTTACACGAGTGGCACTGAGACGTTCCCCATGACGGGTCTGACGTTTAGCGTGAGTTCATGATCGTTCGAAGCGATGTGGCGCAATGACAGTGCCTCGCCCTCGGTGCCGAACGGCCAGCCTGATTCGTACGGACAACTTGCCGGCTGGGCAACGATGCTACCGTCGATCCCACGTCCGAGCGGTGTGGGCACCCATGTCGTCCACCAGCCGGGCGAGCTGTCGAGTCATCTCCTCGGCGTCGGCGTGACCCCATTTGCCGTGGCCGGGCAGCACCCATGAGAACCGGGTGACTCGGCCCAGTCGGGCCATGGAGGCAGTGAGCGCAGTCCACGAGTACCACGTAGCTGACCCGAACACGTCGAGACCCTCTCGCCTCTCGTTCCATGACAGCGAGTCGCCGGTGAACAGATGGCCACAGTCATCTTCGAACACCATGCTGCCTCGGGTATGACCGGGCACCGGAATGGCCCGCACGCCCGGAGCCACCGCTGCGATGTCGTCGCCGCGCACGATATCGGTGGCGAAGGGAGCGGCATCAGCATCATTCTCATGGATCCACACTCGGGCGGCAAACCGTTCGGCGTAGCGGGCGGCGTCGGCCACATCATCTCGGTGGGTGAGCAACACGTGGGCCACCCCGCCCAGTTCGACGAAGCGGTCGACCAGACGTCGCGTGTAGCGGGGCGAATCGACCAGCAGGTTTCCTTGCTCGCGGGCGACGAGGTAGCTGTGGGCGCCGAAGGAAGCCTCGTCGTTGTGACCGCACAGGTACACGTCGTCGGCCAACCTCCAAGGGAACACTCCAAACGGCGCCCGCCGTCGGCTCTGAGTCCCGATCGACTGGGTCGGACATGCCAAGGCGGCCCGCCACATGGCGGCCTCGTCGTCGGGACCCGAAGGCTGGCGGACGATCACCGACTGGCCCCGCTCGTCGGCCGCGATGAGCTCGGGGGCGTAGTGGCGGGCAACATCGCAAGCGATGCAACGCGTGTCGGCGTACCAGTCCCCGTCCACTCCGTCAGGGTGCCGCTGATCCGGGCGAGCCACCTCACGACTGTACTGGTCCACATCCGAGAGCGCGGAACGACCAGGCGCTAGGTCGGTCCTGCTCCCTAGGCGGGCATTGATGTGATGTTGGGTGTGCGTTGGCTCTCGGATGAGACGATTAGCGCGTCAGGCAGTGGCGGCAAACCAGGCACGACGACGGCGAGCGAATTCTATGGCGAATGACAGCGACGACGATCTGGCAGGGGGCCCCGAGGTCGAACCCCTCAATGACGGTTCAGGGCTCTGGCTCACAGACGTCGTGTCGCGGAACCTGTCGCACATGGAGTTGTTCGAGGGTGTGGCGTTCGTCTCACTGGTCGCCCTGAGCTTCCGGGTCGTCGCGTCCATCGTGTCGGTTATCATGACCATCTCCACGGCGGAGACCTACCCGCAATTCTCGTCACAGTTGGGAAATGTGCTTTCCTACTTGGGAGGCTTCGGGAATGTCACAGGAATCCTCTTCACCTTGGGGTTGCTTGCCCTCCTCTGGTGGCGCGTGAGCTACTGGTCTTCCGTCTTGGCTGGCGCTGATGAGGTCGAGAGAGAGAAGCCCATATTCCAACTGCAACGGCTGGATTGGATGTCCCGGTGGGCGAGAGTCATATTTGCGCTGACGACGGCCGCGTCCATCGCCATTGTCGTAAGCGTGTTTCTTCTCACGGAACCGGGGCAGTGGAACCTTGGTATTACCGAGATAGCATTCCAAATTGCATACACCGCCATCCTTCTATGCGGTCTCGTCGTGTGTTGGCGCCTTTGCAACGACGTCGAAGCGGTTGCCGGATTTGACGAGTAGCTGGTGAGGGTCGTCGGCTGGAGGCAGTGACACCTTCTTCAACCGGGAAACGGTTCAGCCGGATCGAGGTGGTGGAGTCCTGTGCTCCTGACTGAGGCGGCGCGCTTCTCGAGCGGTGTAACCCGCATCTCTCCAAAGCTTTGCCTCCTCTGGAGTGAACCCCTCAGGGCGTGCCCTGTGGGGGATGGACCACTCGTCGTCTTCCCTAACTTGGGTTGCATGGGGCGAGTGACCCTGGGTCTGATACTCGGCCGTATGCCGAGGCGTGAAGGCTATAGCCACGCTGCGCGCTTCCTCTTCCTCAACCGATGAATCCCAATCGGGACCGCCGGAGGTGGCCTCCTCTCTTCCGGCTTCCTGCACCCTCTTCTCGCTCATTTGCGCCGACTTACGATTTTCGTATCTCACGAAGAAGATAATCACGGCCGCCAGCACAACCAGAAGCACCCCCGTCACTGCTGCCTGATTTGCGACGGCCAGGATCATCCTGCAATTTGATCACAAGGGGACCCGGCCGAGGGGTGCACCCTTCGCCCCTGGCGCCGCTTCCCGCTGAACCCTGGGCCCCCGAGGACGCCCGCTCAACCCCTATTCGTGCTCCGGTAGACCGTCCCGGGCCACCAGACGAACGCCCTGTCCCCCGTGCCGACCACATCCACGGGCCGCGCGTACCGAACTGCCCTTCAATGGCCGCCGAACATCGCTCCCCCCGCCCCCAGGATCGAGCTTCGTCGTCATTGCCCGATTCGAGAACGGGCGAGTTTTCGCGCTCACAGTCCAGACCCAGCCAGTCAAGGGTCCTGCGGCACGTCATTAGCTGAGAAGTGGGACAACGTCTGCCACGTCCGCGTCAACTCCGCTGGACTCGGTGAGAGGAAATGGGGCTTCCACAGCCCCGGCGACCACAATCTCATTTCGTCCGCCAGCTTTGGCTTGGAGAAGTGCTTCATCGGCGAGAGCAACGACTTGCTGGAATTCGGTGGCCTGGTCCGACGAGGCCAGGCCGAAGCTCACGGTGAAATTCGGATGCCGACCGGAGGCGAGGCGTTCAGCGGTGCGCCGCATCACTCGTTCGAGAACCTGAATGGCTTCGCTGATCGCGCACCCAGGCAAGACGATCACGAATTCCTCTCCCCCGTAACGACAGGGGATGTCCGAGGGCCGTAGTGAGTCTCGCAGTACCTGGGCGAAGGTGCGCAGCGCACGGTCGCCAGCATCGTGGCCGAATACATCGTTGAGCTGTTTGAAGTGGTCGAGGTCGCCATACGCCACCGCATACGGCACCCCACTTGTTTGTAACTCGCGGACCGTACTTTCCAAACTCCGTCGAGTCAGTAGCCCCGTGAGAGAGTCGCTATTGGCCTGGGTTTGGGAGAGTGCGAAGGCACGGAGCATTGCCAGTCGCTCTGACGCCCGTCTGGCCACTACTTCGACATCGCGTCGAACGGACTCTGACGGCGGGACGCCATCAGTCGCGGTCACATGGAACACTCCGACCGAGTTTCCGCTGATGCTTACAGGGACACACAGCGCGGAGCACCCGCGGCCTCGAAGATTCGGGCAGGCATCAATGGCCGCGCTCATGGGAAACACCATGGTCTGTCCGCGGACGGCCGCCGGGCAGTCGTCAGGGGACACGACGCCGCAACCCATTTCTTGGGAATCGGGGGGACTTACCAAGACCTGTCGGAAATGAGCCTTGCTCGAATCGGCAAGAAGCAACTCGGACCGCAATTCGGGCGCAGCTTCTTGTAGAGATTGGGCCACCAAATCGAATACCGGCGCCTCAGCCTTCGACATCTCCAACGCCCGCTGAAGTCGCGCCTCGAATTCATTACGGCGGGTCAAACCATGCTGAAGTGCATCCTTGTGCGCCTCTGCTCGCTCAACCTGCATCGCCTTTCGGGCGAACAGTGCCGTGATCGCAACTGCAAAGGCCGTGCCCACCGCCAGAGACCAAAGCAGATCCACCCGTGCGGCGTGTGCCGCTGCACGTGCCTGGCTTGCGGTCTGCGCCAGGCGACCACTAACGGTCGACTGCAACCTCGCGAGAGCGGCGTCGAGGCTTGCATCGGCGCTCTGCTCGACAGCGGCAAGGTGCGCTGTTTGCAGGCCGGGCTTTTGGCCCGCCAGGAAGGCACCAAGATCGGAACGCGCAGCGACGTAGGCGGCCATCTGCGCCGATAGATGGGGGGCCAGAGTGGCGTTACCGGGCAGAGCGAGCAGACGCTGAAGAATCAGGTAGTTGCTATCGGTGGCGTTGGAGTCCACTTCGGCGGAGGCGAGGAGGGTAGAGTCCGACGCCGAGTCAACAAACGCCTGTTCCGCCAACACTTGGAAATCGGCGACACCGGCGCGCATCTCCCTCACCGGCGGCTGCAAGACGAGATAACGGTCGCTCATGATCGTCATCGCCTGCTCGGCACGGGTGGCATTGACGACTCCCAGCGTTCCGCCCCCGATCGCTACTGCGATTAAGGAGGCTCCGAGGGCAACGATGGCGCGGTGAGGTGAATACCAGCCCGACGACTTCTCGTAGCCAGGTTGTCGGGTGCCGGCGTCACCATCAGTGGGTGCCATTGCTTCCCTCGAAGAAGGATCCCGTGTCGTGCGCAGGCTTCTCACATCGTCGCCCGGTGACCAAGGGACTTTCGGACTCGGTGATCTGAGTCTCCATAACCGTCCGACCGAGTTTTCGAGCGCAATCGCCGATCACCGCTCGTGTCAGATGCACCGACAGGTTTTTTGGGTGACATTGGGCGATCCTCTTCTCGGACGGAAGAGGCGTCACGCCTGCACGGGGCGGCAACCAAGAGTGGTCGTCCTGCCAACCGGGGCGTCCCTTCAGCTACTACGGTAACAGCCATTCAGGCAAAAACACGGTTGCCATTTGGTTGCTTCCCACTCCCCAGCGTCCCGGTGGAACCTCAAGGTCGCCTCAACCACCACTCCACACACGGCGCCTCCGGCACCGCCCGTCACGACCGTCTTCGGCAGGTCGGGAACGCCGGGGCCGCACACGCAGAGCGGGACTGGTCTCCCAAATGTCCAAATGTCGTGCCGCTTCCGCGCCGACTCGCCGGTAGCGGGGGACGGGACCCCTCCACCGGCGAGTCGACAATGGCGAACTCGTTGGGTGGTCCCGGGTTACGCGCTCGCCAGATCCTGGCTGGACGGAAGTGAGCTCTTCCCGGTGTACTTGACCACCGGTCCCGACCCGGGACTGGTGGTTTCGACGGGGGTGACCGCCGTCCCGCCTATCCAGCTACCCGTGGGGGTGACGGCCGGGGGAGCCGAGGTGCTGAGCTGCACGACCTGCTCACCCAAGTAGCCGAAGTGCGAACTACTGGAGTAGGAGAGCGGCACGAGACCGGGAGTAACGAAGTGCTTCCCGTCCGAAGCGATCGCTGCGATGAGGCCGGCCCGCGTCGGGTTCTTCCCGGCGGCGTGCAGCGCCTGAAGAACCGTGAAGCCCAATGCAACGCCGTATTGTCCGTTGCCGTCGAGACCGTGTGCTGCATACAAGCTTGGGGCATAGGTCTGCAGGATCTTCCTCTCGAACTGGACCCAGGGATTGGAGACCTGGTTCTCCGGCGTGTAGTAGGCGGTAGTGATCACCCCATTGAGAAGGCCGCCCACGGCCTTGACCTGCGCTGCGCTGCCGCCACCCTTCTGTGCGAAGGACTGGAGCAAAGGTCCGACGGTCGGAGAATCAGCTCCGACGCTGTCGACCACATATTGGGGCAGGTAGCCGGTGGCGGCGGCCGGGAGCATGGCCAACGCCGTGGCCGCAGGGATCGTGGCCATGACCACGACCTGGGCACCCGCAGCCTTCAGCGCGGCCATCTGGTTGGACAGTGGACCGGCCAACGTGGCGGCGTCGTAGGTCTGCTCGGAGACCACCGAGGCCTTGGGGATCTCCATGCTCAGGCCCTTGACGAAGTCCTGCCCGAATTCATCATCCTGGTAGAGGTAGCCGATCTTCTTCCCAGCGAAGTGGTACTTGACGTAGTTGCCGAGGATTTTGCCGTCAACCGTGTAGGGCGGCTGCCAACCCAGGCTGTACGGGTACTTCGGGTCGCTCCAGCAGTTGCACCCCGATTCGATGAACAGTTGGGGCACCTTCTGCGAATTCAAGAAGGACTGCACGGCGGCCTGGGTGGGTGTGCCCAGCGAGCCGACGTCGGCGAAGATGTTGTCCTGCAACACAAGTTGGCGGGTCAACGTAGCCGTGTTCGCCGGGTTGTAGCCGTCGTCGAGATACTTGTAGGTGATCTTGCGCCCGTAGACGCCGCCGTGAGCATTGGCCCAGTCGAACACCGCCTGGGTCGCCGGGGCGATCTCGTCATAGCCCGGGGCGGCGGGGCCGGTGAGCGGGGTCGTGGCACCGAGCGAGATAGTGCTCGAGGTCACGCCGGGCGACGAGGCGCCCGCGTTCGTCGATAGCAAGGTGGTCGCCAACATGGCGCCCAGCGCCCCGGCCGCCAGCGTTCGGGCCCATCGCCCTGCTGCTCTGTGCTTGCGTTGGTTCATTGCCAGCTCCTTTGTTTGCACGTCACTTACTTGAGGGATTGTGCTGTTGTGCTGCTACGATCCGAGGGTCCTCGAGCCAGACGTTCTGCCGCGGACGGCTCATCTGGCTCCACACGCGCCCGGACGCTCTTGGCCTTGGCCCAAGCCCACCGCACGCCGCCCTGGATCCCGTTCGGCGCCGCAATCATCGCCACGATGAGCACGACTCCGAAGATGATGGTGGCCAAGTAGGCACTGACACCGGGACCTAGGTTGAAGTGTCCAGACAACGAGGTCGACCATTGCGGGAGATAGACGATGAGGATTGCTCCCCACCACATACCGATGAGGGTGCCGGTGCCACCGAGCACCATGGCGGCCAACAGCTGGATGGAGAGGGTGAGTGGGAACTCGCCCGTGTTGACCACACCCGTCGACAGGCCGAGGAATGCGCCGGCCAGACCGGCACAGCCGGCGCTCACCGCGAAAGCCAGGACTTTGGTCCGCGCCACGTTGATGCCCGACAGCGACGCGGCGATCTCGTTGTCACGGACGGCGCGGAACGATCGCCCAAAGCGACTTCGCATGAGGTTGGCCAGCAAGACGAGAGTGATGAGGGCGCCGGCGATCTGGATCCATGCCAACCACTCCTCGGGATTGATGCTGCCCGGCGCCGTGGGCGCGGTGGTCGTGAGGCCCTGATCCCCCCCAAAGGTGTTGCTCCACTTGTCGGCGATCTGGGGCAGGGCCAGGGCAAAGAGCAGCGTCATGCCGGCCAGGTGCGGCCCCTTCAATCGGGTGGCCGGGATGCCGATGAGGAGACCCACCGCGGCGGCCGCGCCCACGGCAAGGAGCAGCTCGAGGATGAAGTTCAGTTGCGTATGGGTCATGAGGAGGGCGACGGTGTACGCGCCGACGGCCATGAAGGCACCGTTGCCCAGGGAGATCTGACCGCTGGAGCCGGTGAGCACGCTCAGGCCGGCCAGGGCGATGACGTAGAGCGCGATCTCGCCCACCTGGTAGTCGTTGTACGGGCTGATCCAGGACGTGACGAGATAGAGGACCCCGGCGCCGAGGAGCGCCAGGATCAGGTGTCGAGCCAACGGCTGGGTGGGGAAGTGGAGATGGGGGACGCGTGTTGCCGGACCCGGCGACAGTGCGGGTGATGCGGGCATGGCCATCTCAGACCCGCCTCGCCGGCGGCCTCGCGATGATCCCCTCCGGCCGGGCGGTCAGGGCGACCATGAGAAGCACCAGGGCCCCCACCGGTTCGAGCCCCGAACCGAGGTAGCCGCCGACGTACGAGATGCTGAGCCCGGTGATGAGGCCACCGATCAGCGCGCCCACCGGGCTCTCAAGGCCGCCGATGACGGCGGCCGTGAACCCGTAGACCAGGATGAGGTCCATGTAGTACGGGCCGAATGCACTCGTCGGTGCGACAAGAAGTCCCGCAAGCGACCCTGCGATGCCGGCCAGGGCCCATCCGAGCGTGAGGAGGAGGCCCACCCGGACGCCGAGCAGTCTGGAGACCTCCCCGGCAAAGGCCGAGGCTCGCATGCGCAGACCGAGCGTGGTGAACCTGAAGAGCACCAACGTGGCCAGCATGAGGACGATGACGGCCACCAGCACGAATACGTCGAAATGGGAGAAGGCGATTTTGGTGTGGCCGATGGTGAGCCCGCTCTGCGAGTAGGCGGCGGGGAAGCCGTGGCTGGCGTTGCCGTAAATGGCGCCGGCCAGACCCTCGAGGACCACCAGGAGCCCGATCGTCACGATGACCGGGTTGAGCTCGGACTTCCCTTGCAGGGGCTGAATCAGAACGCGCTGCACCAGTGCGCCGAAAACGAATCCGATGGCCAGGACAACCAGGAACGCCCACCAGTACCCCAGGCCTCGGTCGAGAAGCGAGTAGGCGATGAACGTGGTCATCATCGCCATCGCTCCCTGAGCGAAGTTGATGATGCGTGTGGCCCGAAAGATCAGGACGAGGGCGAGGGCCAGGGAGGCGTAGATCATCCCGTTGGTGATCCCATTGAGCGTGTAGTCGATGAAGAGTGACATGCAGGTCCCTAGAAACCGAGGTAGTGATGCCGTAGTTCGCTGTCGCCGGCGATCACCGCGGCAGCATCGGACACCACCACCTCGCCCAGATTCAGCACCACCGCGTGGTGGGCCACTGACAGCGCGCTCCGTGCGTTCTGCTCCACGAGCACCACGGTCAGATCCGTGCCCTCGGTCCGGTCGCGCAGGAGTGCCATGAGCTGTCCTGTCACCAACGGCGCCAGCCCCAGAGAGGGCTCATCGAGGAGGAGTAACCTCGGCCGGGAGATCAGGGCTCGCCCGATCACGAGCATCTGACGCTCTCCCCCCGAGAGCGTCGATGCGTGGCGCCCACGCAAGCCCCTCAAGAGGGGGAAGATCTCGTAGGTAGCCTCAATCGCCTGCTGGCGTTCCCGTCGACCCATGCACCACAGGGTCGGCACGCGTAGGTTCTCCTCGACCGTCAACTCCTCAATGACGCCTCGACCCTCAGGGATGTGCGCCACGTCGCTCCGGGCGATGTTCTCCACCGACTTGCCCAGCAGTTCCTCACCGTCGAACCGGACTGAGCCCGCCTTGGGCTTCACCAGCCCGGTCAAGGCACGTAGCAACGTTGTCTTGCCCGCGCCGTTGGCGCCGAGGATGGCCGTGATGGCGCCCGGCTCAGCGGAGAATGACACCGACCTCAGCGCCTGGGCCGCCCCGTAGAAGACGGAGAGGTCGGTGACCTCAAGCATCAGCCACCGGCCCGGTAGTGGTGGCGACCTCGTCGACGACACTCCCCAGGTAGGCCGTGGAGACTTCGGGGTTCGACCGAATTGCCTCCGGGGTGCCATCGGCGATCACCTGGCCGAAATTGAGCACCACCAGCCGGTCGCAGACCGACATCACCAGGTCCATGTGGTGCTCCACGAGGAGCACGCCCATCAGTGTGCTCACGGAGCGAATCAGTTTTCCGAGATCCTCCATCTCGTCGTTGGACAGCCCACTGGCCGGCTCGTCGAGCAGAAGGAGTGTGGGCTCGGATATGAGCGCCCGGGCCAGCGCGACTCGCTTCTGGATGGCATAGGGCAGCATCGACGGAAGCCGCGAGGCGTAAGCCGCCGCGTCGAGCTCGTCGAGCAGCCTCAGCGCGCGTTCCTTCAGGCGGCTCTCCTCCCGGCTGGAGCGCCAGAGACCGAGCGATGCCGAAGCGAGATCACTGTGAAGCCCCCTCTGGGCGCCCATCATCACGTTCTCCAGCACGGTGAGGCCGGCACACAGGCCCACTCCCTGGAGGGTACGGGCAATGCCGAGCTTGGTCAGCTGGTGCGGGCGGTGGTGCCGCAGCGACTTTCCGCCATAGGAAATGTGGCCTGAGTCGGCCCGCACGAATCCGGAGATGACGTTGAAGAGGGTCGTCTTCCCTGCGCCATTGGGTCCTATCACGCCGACGATCTCGCCCGGCTTGGCGGACAGAGAGACCCGATTCAGGGCCAGCACACCACCAAAGGAGACGGTCAACTCATCGATGACGAGCGAAGCGCCCTGGTCCGCTTCCCCGGCGGCGTCTCGCGGGTCAGCCGCACGGAGCCGTGCTCTCTTCGTCATGGGCCCCCCCAGACTCAACTGCTCAATGCCTCAATGCCGCCAAAGCGACAACACAGCACAACGTAACACTCCCGAAACATGGAGTCATGTGCACTACGTTGTTGTCCGTGGCCCGGACGGACACCGCTTCCCGCGTGATCGCCGCCCCGCTCGACCGTGTCTACGCCGCCTTCATCGATCAGGAAGCGCTCGAGGCATGGCTCCCTCCGAAAGGGATGATCGGTCGATTCGAGCGGTTCGACGCCCGGCCGGGTGGCTCCTACCGGATGGTGTTGACCTACCTGGATGCCTCGACCGCGCCGGGCAAATCCACTGCAGACTCCGACATCGTCGAGGTTCGCTTCGTGAGCATCGTTCCGGGAGTGCGGGTTGTGCAGGCGGTGGACTTTGTCTCCGACGAGCCCGGGTACCTCGGCACGATGACGATGACCTGGGACGTCACCTCGGTGGAGGTCGGGACACGGGTGGACATCCGGGCCGAAAACGTTCCTACCGGCGTCTCCGCGGAGGATCACGCCGCCGGGCTCGACTCCTCACTGGCGAGTCTCGCCGCCTACCTCGAAGATTGAGTGCCGATCCCTCTGGACGGGGCGGCCGCCGCCCACCAGGGCGCCGCGTGTCAGACGGGAGGTCGGCGCGTCAGCCGTTGACCGAGGTGACCCAGGTATGGGCCACCGCCGCCGGCTGCTCCTGATCGGCGGTCACGTCGAGGTTGAGCTTCGAGATCGCTTCGGTGGTCAGTTTGGCATCGATGCCGTCGAGGACCTTGGCCACCCCTGCCGTGTCCACCGACTTGCGGATCAC
>Ga0302326_10004492_pt1 | contig 32280 bp, 32 predicted proteins | sample Palsa_T0_3_FD_202264 | JGI IMG/M metagenome (GOLD analysis project Ga0302326, IMG submission 202264) | Peat permafrost microbial communities from Stordalen Mire near Abisko, Sweden - Palsa_T0_3 | ecosystem: Environmental > Terrestrial > Soil > Palsa > Peat permafrost | place: Sweden: Abisko...
CCCCCGTGAGCCGAAGTCTTAAGCGCGCGTAGCGCGCCTAGAACCGCACGAGCGAGAGGTATGCGACTTCCGTGCCGGCAGGGAGCTCGCCGCTGCCCATCGGGATCCGGGCGAGTGCGTCTGCCTGGGCAGTGATCGCGATCTGGTGGGACTGCTGCCCGTGTACCGGCATCAGCACAGCCGATCCCTCGGGCGATTCGAAGCGGACGCGGATCAGGTCGTCGCGCGTTTGCTGGGGCTGCACCGCCGCGCCCAGCACGCCTGCGCTCCAATCCGGCTGGACGCTCCCGGCGCCTTGTAGCGCGAGCAGCGCCGGCCGCACGAACAGCTCAAAGCAGACCAGGCTGGAGACGGGGTTCCCCGGCAGGCCGAAGACGAGTGTCGAGCCGCGCACGCCGAACGCGAGCGGCTTTCCCGGGCGCAGGGCGATACGCCAGAACACCTCGCTGACGCCGAGCTCTCGTCCAACGCTGCGGACGAGGTCGTGGGGGCCTACCGACACTCCGCCGGAGCTGATCACCACGTCATGCTCGAGCGCCTGCGTGAGGGCCGCACGATGTGCCTCCACGGTGTCGGCGGCGGCGGGGATGTGCTCGACGCCTGCGCCGCTGGTGAGCAGCGCGGCAGTCATCATCGGCCCGTTCGCATCGTAAATCTGGCCATCGGCCAGCCGCTCCCCCGGACGGCGCAGCTCGGTGCCGGTGGTGAGCACGGCGACGCTCGGCCGGCGATGACAGGACACCGTCGCCAGCCCCACGGCGGCGGCCGCGCCGATCTGGGCCGATCCGAGCCGGCTACCTGGCTTCAGGATCAGATCGCCGCGCTCCATGTCGCTGCCGCGGTCGCGCACGAAGGATCCGAGAGCGACTGGCGAGGGCAGCTCGATCTGGGCCCCCTCCCCGCGCCCAGGACTTCGGCCGGCGCTGAAGTCCTGCTCGCCGGCGACGATGACATCCTCGATCGGCACCACGGAGTCGGCCTGCGCGGGCACGACCGCACCGGTGGAGATCGCGACTGCTTCGCCCGGCGAGAGCCGGCCGAGGTACGGCGAGCCCGCCGAGGACTCGCCGACGACGGTCAGCAGGCCGGGCGAGTCCTCGGCCCGCAGCGCGTAGCCGTCCATCGCGGAGCTCGCGAACGGAGGCAGGTCGATCGCGGCACGCAGCTCCTCCGCGATGTAGCGCCCGTACGCGTGCTCCAGGGCCACGTCCTCGGCCGGGAGCGGGATGACGTGGGCACCGATCTGGGCCAGCGCCTCGTCGATCGACAGCAGCATCGGTCGCGAGGATAGCTCGGCCAGGCCTTCGGGATGGCTCACCGAATCAGCTCGACGGCAGGCTGGCGTCGATCGAGACGACGACCTCGTCGACCACCTTCAGCGCTCCGAACAGGGCTGAGTACGGCTTTATCTTCCAGTTCGTCTGTTTGACGACTGCGCTGCCGGCGAGCTTGCCGTCGTCGCCGATGACGAGATCGAAGGTGATCGGGCTCGTCTTGCCGACAAGAGTCAGCTCGCCCTCCACGGTCAACTTGCCGTCGCCGTCAGCCTGAACCGACGAGGAACGGAACTCGATGCCCGCGCCCTTGAGCACATCGTCATTGATCGACTTCTGGATGTTCTCCTTGTCATCGTCGCCAAGCGCCTGCAACCCGCCGGTGCCATCGATCACGCGAAGCGACTTGGCGTCCGCGTCGAGCGAGAGGGTGGTTTCAGCGGGATCCTCGCCGACGGCGAGTGTCGCCTCCCAGGCGGTGACGTGGATCACGAGATTGTGGCCGGCCTTGGCTGCGGCACCGGTTCGCTCGGTGTTGACCGAGAGTGTCCCGCTCTCGGGTCCTAGCTTGTGTGTTCCTGGCTGAATAGACATATGCGGGAGCCTATATGATCCCGCACGCGGCATAGACAATAATCATATAAGCTTCAAGATCCCTCGGCGATTTCCTATAATTTATCTGACTTCGGCGGGTAGCCCAAGTTACGAGATATCGCCTACTACCCTTCAACACAAGGAGTAACCAGTGGCAACAGTTCTAGACCATACGTTCTCGACGTCGAAGCCGATCGACCAGAGTTGGGCGGCGATCACAGACCTCGAGCGGATCGTTCCGTGCGTCGAGGGTGGCACCGTGCTCGGTAAGGCCGGCCCGAACTCGGTCAACGCCGAGATCAAGGTCAAGATGGGAGCGATGGCGCTCGTGTTCACCGGCACGGTCGAGATCACGTCGCAGAACCCAGCCTCCCACCAGGCGGTGATGGTCGTCAAGGCCAGGGAGAAGGGCGGCCAGGGACATGCAAACGCGAACGTCACCTTCGCGCTCAACGGCGGCGGCGGGACGATCCACACGAGTGCCCAGATCACCGGCAAGGCCGCGTCGATGGGCGAGGGCGCCATCATCGGGGTGCTGGACGCAATGATCAAGGACTTCACTGGGAAGCTCGCCACCATGTGATCTGCCGGCCGCTCGCCTGCGTACAGCTTTGGCTGTTTGGATAGGCGTGGTTTGGCCGAGGCGGGAGAGGAGCATCAAATATGAAGGATGTAATCGAGCAGGTGGATGACTGGGTCGCCCGTGGTGATCGTGTTGCGCTCGCCACGGTGGTCGGGGTCAAGCGCTCCGCGCCGCGACCGCCCGGGTCCAAGATGGCGGTCAACGATCGTGGCGAGGTGTATGGCGCCGTCTCGGGAGGCTGCGTGGAGGGAGCGGTCGTCCAGGTCGCCGAAGCCGTGCTCGCCGGTGGCGAGCCGCAGCTGCTGCACTACGGCATTCCGGACAGTGACGCCTGGGACGTCGGCTTGCCGTGTGGCGGCGAGATCGACGTCTGGGTCGAGCGCTACGAGCCGTGAGTGCCCAGAGCTCGTTCGCCGAGGTCGCGCGCGATGACGGGCGCGCGGCCTTGGTCACGGCGGTCAGTGGCCTCCATGCAGGCGGGCGGCTGCTGGTGCGCGCTGACGGCGAGCAGGAAGGTACGCTCGGCGACGCCGAGCTGGATGCGGAGGCGGTCGCACACGCGAACGAGCTGATGTGGGCCGAGCGCTCGGAGCTGCGCGGCGAGATGTTCGTCGATGTCACGGCGCCCGCTCCGCGTGTGTTGATCTTCGGGGCGGTCGAGTACGCCAACCATCTCGCGCATCTGGCGCGGGTGACAGGCTGGCGACCGTACGTCATCGATCCGCGCGCCCAGTTCGCGACGCGCGAGCGATTTCCCGACGCGGTCGAAGTGGTCGTCGCGTGGCCGGGGGAGGCGTTCGAGCACCTGGGAGGGATCGACCGCGCGACCTACCTCGCGGTGCTCACGCATGACCCGAAGATCGACGACGAGGTGCTGACTCTGGCGCTGAGCGCCGAGCCGGCCTACATCGGCGCGATGGGCGCAAAGCGCACGCAGGTGAATCGCCGCGAGCGCCTGCTCGCCGCCGGCGTGAGCGAGGAGGACATCGAGCGGATCAGCGCACCGGTTGGCCTCGATCTCGGCGGTATCAGCGCGGAAGAGGTCGCACTGTCAATCATGGCCGAGCTGGTCGCTGTCCGTTACGGGCGCAACGCCGGGCGGCTGTCCCAGCGAGGCGGAGGCAAGATCCACTAGGGATCTGTCTCGAGGCGTGGATACGAGAGGAGCCCGGGTGGCGACAATCAAGATGAGAGAGATTCACGAAGGCGAGATTCCGCCCGCAGCGGGAACCGCGGTGCAGGAGGATCCAGACCGGCCGGCCTTCACCGGTAACGGAGCGGACGACTACGTCTGTGTCAAGTGCGGCAACGTCCTCGCCCGCGCGATGCACCCCTTCCAGATGAACATCAAGCTCCGGGTCAGGTGCGGCGTCTGCGACACGATCAACGTCGCCGTGCAACCGGATCCCGAGTAATCGGTTAGGACGATTCCCTCCGCTTGCCTGACCCCCCGGCGAGGAGGGGCTTCCGATGCCGGTCGTTGACGCATCGCCGGCATTCGCCGAGGCGGCGGCAGACGACGGCATAGTGCTCGGGCCGCAGTCGTTCGACTGGCTCTCCGAGCAGGGGCACCTCGGTCTCCAACAGGTCGCGATGGACCGGCGAGACCCGGCGCTGAGGGTGCCGGTGACTACGGCCGTCGAGGCACTGACCGCGATCTACGACAGCCTCAGGGGAGATCGGGCGGTCCTGTCGAACGCGCGATCCAATCTCTTCCTGCCCGTCGACCTGGTACACGAGCCGACCGGAACCCTGATCGAGCTCGACGAGTCGCTCCACTTCACCTCGTTTCGCCTCGCGACGTTCGACCTCTACCCACCGACCACGGCATTGGGCTTCGACCTGGACGAATACAAGGAGCTGTGCCGGGCGTGGTCCTCCCAGACCGACAACATCTCCCGCGGGCTCGCCGCCAAGGGGTTCGGGTTCGGCGGCGTACAGCGCCAGCGCGCCTACCAGGATGCGGTCCGCGACCTCGCCACGCCGGCGATGGGCCATCCGCCGCTGGTCCGAATCGTCGCCCTCGACGGCGACGGCGCCGCCGCTTATCAGCGGCAGCGAGACACGCTGCTCAAGCTCCTGGAGCGGTAGCTACGCCGCGCGAAAGGCGCGCGGTAGCTACGCCGCGCGAAAGGCGCGGCGTGGCCCTGCCTCGGCCCTGTTCGCGCGGGCGGCGAGGTCGCGGAGCCAGTAGTTGACTTCGGCGGGACGCTCGAGCGGAGCCATGTGCCCGGTCAGGGGAAGTTCGACGACTTCCACCGGCTCTGGCATCGCCGAGGCGATGCGGAACGCGTGGGAGGGAGGCGTCAGCCGATCCACACTGCCGGCGAGCACCAGTGCCGGGATCGTCAGCTGCCGCAGCGCGTGCAGAAGATCCATGCGCGACATCGCGGCCGCGGTCTTGGCGCGCACATCGGGCGGGCACTCGCGCAGCATCTGCTCGTAGAACGCGACCTGTGCCGGGCCGGCCGTCGGCCCGAACGCGACGTAGCGGATGGCGTAGTGGGCCCATTGCTTCGAGAACCCCGGGATCGGCCCGGGCGCGCCGAGAACGAACTCGCTCACCGGGCGCAGCAAAGGAGCCGGGATCCCCGGGAACCCGAGCACGAGATGCTCGGTCATGAGGTCGACGAGTCCCGTGCACAGCAGCCCAGCCGCGCTCGCTCGCTCACGCACGGGGTGCCGCTCGGCCCAGGCCGCGATCGACATCGCCCCCAATGAGTGTCCGACGAGCACCGCGCGCTCGCCCGACGGCATGCACTGGCGCAGCACCGCCTCGACGTCATCGCCGAACGCTGACAGCGAGTAGTCGCCGGTGAGCGCCTTCGAGCTGCGCCCATGGCCACGTAGGTCGTAGGCCACGACGCGGAAGTCCCGTTGCGAGAGGTCCGCGATCTGGTGCACCCAGTACCGCAGCGCCTCGGTCCAGCCGTGGGCGAGCACGATCGTCGGTGCGTCCTCCGGGCCGAACACCTCTGCGTGCAGGACCGTACCGTCGAGCGAAGGAACCCTGATCGGCCGCCCCGCCGGAGGCGCCGACAGGATGGCCTGTTCAGAATCCGCGGCGATGCGATGCAGCTGCCTGCGCCGCTCGATCGCCATCGGCAGATATCTCGGTCGCTCGATCGTCACCGGCAGATATCTGGGTCGCTCGATCGGCACCTGCAGCTGCCTGCGCCGCTCGATCGCCCACGCGACCGCGGCGGTCAGCCCGCCTGCGCCCGCCAGCGCAATCTTGGCTTGGCGTTCCACTGATGCCATGGACATATCTTACGCCACCGTAGGATTTGCCGTCCTGATCGCTCCGGCCGACCCGGATGGTGCATCGGACTCGCTATGTCCACACCCTGTTGGTGCCGAACCATAAGATGCAGCCGTGCGCATCGGAGTCCTCACAGGCGGGGGTGATTGTCCAGGGCTGAACGCAGTCATTCGCGGCGTGGTGCGTAAGGGCGTCGACGGCTACGGGCATCAGATAATCGGATTCCGCGATGGCTGGCGCGGCGTCCTCGAGGGCTCGTTCATCGAGCTCGACCTGGCGGCGATCCGGGGGATCCTCCCGCGCGGTGGCACGATCCTCGGAAGCTCCCGTACCAACCCATACAAGCGCGACGACGGCACCGAGCGGGTGCGCGCCACGTTCGGCGAACTGAACCTCGACGGGCTGATCGCGATCGGCGGCGACGACACGCTCGGGGTGGCGAACCGACTGCACGCCGAAGGTGTCAACGTGGTCGGGGTGCCGAAGACGATCGATAACGATCTCGGTGCGACCGACGTCACCTTCGGCTTCGACACCGCGCTGCACGTGGCCACCGAGGCGATCGACCGGCTCCATACGACCGCGGAGAGCCACAACCGCATCCTCGTCGTCGAGGTGATGGGTCGCAATGCGGGCTGGATCGCACTGCACTCCGGGATCGCCGGTGGGGCCGACGTGATCCTGATCCCCGAGGTTCCGTTCGACATCGACGAGGTGTGCCGGCTGATCAGCCGGCGTCACGCCCGCGGGCGGTACTTCTCGATCGTGGTGGCGGCGGAGGGCGCGATGCCGAAGGAGGGCACGATGGCGATCGCCGAGAGCGATCTCGACGAGTTCGGCCATCCGCGGCTCGGCGGCATCGGCGTTCGGCTCGAGCGCGAGATCGAGTCGCGGACGGGGTTCGAGACGCGCGCCACCGTGCTCGGCTACGTCCAGCGTGGTGGCACGCCGACCGCGTTCGACCGCATGCTGGCCACCCGCCTCGGCCTCGCGGCGATCGACGCAGCGCACGACGGTCACTGGGGGATGATGACGGCGCTGCACGCAACGCAGATCGAGCTCGTGCCTCTCGCCGAGGCCGTAGCCCAGAACCGCCAGGTGCCGGTCGAGGAGTACGAGCGTTATCGGGTGCTGCTGGGGTAGCGGCGGGGCGGGCTGGCGGATGCTCCTACCCTGCCGCGATAACAACCCCGCCATCATCCCCGGGCCGCGATCGCACTATCCTCCACCTGTGGCCCGATCCGCCCCCACCGCCACTCTGCGTTGACGGCGACGGGCGCGGATCAGCGGCTCGACGAGCTGTGCGTCAACACGATCCGCACGCTCTCGATGGACGCGGTCCAGAAGGCGAACTCGGGCCATCCCGGCACGCCGATGGCACTGGCTCCGCTCGCGTACGTGCTGTACACGCGGGTGATGAAGCACAACCCGCGAGATGCCGCCTGGCCCGACCGCGACCGCTTCGTCCTCTCCTGCGGGCACGCCTCGATGCTGCTCTACTCATCGCTGTACCTGAGCGGATACGACATCAGCCTCGAGGACATCGAGAGCTTCCGCCAGCTGGGGTCGAAGGCCGCCGGGCACCCCGAGTACGGCCGCGTCCCGGGAATCGAGGTCACCACCGGGCCACTCGGGCAGGGGATCTCGCACGCCGTCGGGATGGCGCTCGCCGAGCGGATGCTGGCGTCGCGCTTCAACCGCCCCGGCCACGAGATCGTCGATCACCACACCTTCGTGATCGCCTCCGACGGCGACATGGAGGAGGGAATCTCGAACGAGGCCTCGTCGTTCGCCGGTCATCTCGGGCTCGGCCGCCTGGTGGCGTTCTACGACCGCAACCACATCTCGATCGAGGGCGACACGGCGATCACGTTCACCGAGAGCACGGGCGCGAGGTTCGAGGCCCTCGGCTGGCACGTCATCGACCTCGAGGAGGACATCGCGCTGGACTCGCTCGAAGGCGCCCTGCGCGAGGCGATCGCGGTCGATGACCGGCCGTCGCTGATCATCGTTCGCACCCACATCGCCTATGGCAGCCCGCACAAGCAGGACACCGCCGCCGCCCACGGCTCCCCTCTCGGCGAGGAGGAGATCAAGCTGACCAAGCAGGCATACGGGTGGCCGAGCGAGGAGCCTTTCTACGTCCCGCCTGAGGCGCTCGATCACTTTCGCCAATCCATCGAGCGCGGCGCCTCGGAGCAGTCGGCCTGGCAGGCGCAGCTCGAGAGCTACCGCGAGGAGCATCCCGCTCTCGCCGAGGAGTTCGAGCGGCTCGTCCGCCGCGAGCTGCCGGCCGGCTGGGACACCGAGGTCCCGACCTTCCATGCCGGCGCAGGGATGACGGCGACCAGAAAGTCCTCCCACACGGTCCTCCAATGGGCGGCGGCCAAGGTGCCCGAGCTGGTCGGCGGCTCGGCCGACCTCGCGCCGTCGACGCTGACCCTGATCGATGGCGCGGACAGTGTCGACCACGGCGCCTTCGCGGGTCGCAACCTCCATTTCGGCATCCGTGAGCACGCCATGGGCGCCGTAGTCAACGGGCTGACGCTCCATTACCTGCGCGGTTACGGTTCCGGCTTTTTGATCTTCAGCGACTACATGCGTGGCTCGATCCGGCTCGCCGCACTGATGGGGCTGCCGTCGATCTTCGTCTTCACGCACGACTCGATCGGCCTTGGCGAGGACGGTCCGACCCACCAGCCGATCGAGCAGCTCGCCGGTCTACGCGCGGTTCCCGGACTGAACGTGATCAGGCCCGCGGGAGCCAACGAGACCGCGCTTGCGTGGCGCTTCGCGATCGCATCGCGACATCAGCCGACGGTGCTCGCGCTCTCGCGGCAGGGAGTGCCGACGTGGAACCCGGCGGCCGTCCCCCGCGACGCGATCGAGCGCGGCGCGTACGTCCTGCGCGACTCCTACCGCGAGCCCGACCCGCCCGACCTGATCCTGATCGCCACCGGTACCGAGGTCCACATCTGCGCCCTGGCCGCCGACCTGCTTGAAGCAGAAGGGATCGCGACGCGGCTCGTGAGCATGCCGTGCTTCGAGAGCTTCGCCGCCCAGGGCCAGGGATACCGCGACCAGGTGCTACCACCGTGTTGTCGCGCGCGGGTATCGCTAGAAGCCGCCGCCACGTTCGGCTGGCATCGCTGGGTCGGCGACGCAGGGGAGGCGATCGGGATGGAGAGCTTCGGCGAGTCCGCGCCGGCCGGCGTCCTCTACCGGCATTTCGGCTTCACGCCCGAGCGCGTCGCGAACAGCGGCCGAGCGGCCGTCCAGCGAGCGCGAGAGCTATCGAAGGGAGCGAACTGATGAGCACGACCGAAGCACAGGTAAATCCGCGTCTAGCGGCGCTTGTGAAGGCGGGAACGAGTCCGTGGCTTGATCAGATCCGCCGCACGTTGGTGGAAGGGGGCGAGCTCGCCCGGATGGTCAGGGAGGAGTCGCTGCGTGGGGTGACGTCGAACCCGTCGATCTTCGAGAAGGCGATCCTCGGCTCGACCGACTACGACCAGGATTTGGAGGCCGCCGCTCGCGAGCAGCTCGACGCGAGCGCGATCTACGAGCGCCTCGCGATGCGAGACGTCCAGCTGGCCGCTGATGTCCTCGCCGAGGTCCACCGCTCTTCGCATCACCACGACGGCTTCGTCTCGATGGAGGTTGCGCCCGAGCTCGCCCACGACAGTGACGGGACGATCGCGATGGCGCGCTCCTACTGGCAGCGCCTCGACCGCCCGAACGTGATGATCAAGATACCCGGCACTCGCGAGGGCGTCGCCGCGATCGAGCAGGCGATCTACGAGGGCATCAACGTCAACGTGACGCTGCTGTTCGCGGTCTCCGGATACGAGCTCGTTGCCGAGGCTTATCTACGCGGTCTCGAGAAGCGCCTCGCCGAAGGCAAGCCGCTCGACGTGCACTCGGTCGCGAGCTTCTTCGTCTCGCGGGTCGACACTGCGATAGACAAGCGACTCGCCGAGCTCGGCCACGAGGAGCTCGCAGGCAAGGCGGCGATCGCCAACGCCCGCGCCGCCTACCGCCGCTTCGAGCAGATCTTCTCCGGCCCGCGCTGGGAGCCGCTGCGCGACGCCGGCGCCTCGGTCCAGCGTCCCCTGTGGGCGTCGACGGGGGTCAAGAACCCTCGTTACCCGGACACGATGTACGTCGACCAGCTGGTTGGGCCTGACACCGTCAACACGATGCCGTTGGCGACGCTGCTCGCCGTCGGCGAGCACGGCCAGATCGACGGCGCGACCGCTGAACAGGATCCGTCGGCGGACCTCGAGGCGCTCGCGAAGGCCGGGATCGACCTCGGAGAAGTGACGGACGCGCTGCTCGTCGACGGCATAGAGCAGTTCGAGGACGCGATGCGAAGGCTGCTCGAAGGGATCGAGTCGCGCCGGGCCGCGGTCATCACCGGCCGCCCGCCGACGATTCAGGCAACCCTTCCTTCCGAGCTCCAGGATCCGATCGCCGCGCGCGTGCGGCGGGCCCTTGCAGAGAACGTCGCGCAGCGCATCTGGCGCCGCGACCCCACGCTGTGGGGCGGACCGGGGCCAGAGATCGAGGACCGGCTCGGCTGGCTCACTGTGTCCGAGGCGATGCTCGAGCGTGCCGGCGACCTGCACGCGTTCGCCGAGGGATGTCTCGCCGAGGGGTTCACCGACGCCGTCCTGCTCGGGATGGGCGGTTCCTCGCTCAGCCCTGAGGTAATCCAGCGCTCGTTCGGCGATGTCCCCGGCGGGATCAAGCTGCACATGCTCGACTCAACGCATCCGGACGCCATCCGCGAGCTGGAGGCGTCGATCGACATCACCAGCACCCTGTTCATCGTCTCCTCGAAGTCGGGCGGCACGATCGAGACACTGACGCAGTACCGCTACTTCAAAGTCAAGGCGACGCCGCGGCAGTTCGTCATGATCACCGATCCGGGCAGCCCGCTCGAACGCGTCGCCAGGGAGGGTGGTCTACGCCGGTGCTTCCTGAACCCACCCGACATCGGCGGCCGATACTCGGCGCTGTCGGAGTTCGGGCTCGTGCCGGCGGCGCTGATGGGGGTGAGCGTCGAGGCGTTGCTGCACCGCTGCCAGGTCGCCGAGCAGAACTGCGCCCACTACGACTCGAGCCAATCGAATGCGGGCTTGTGGCTCGGATGCGTACTCGGCGAGCTCGCGCTACAGGGCCGCGACAAGCTGACGTTCGTGGTGTCGAAGCCGATCGAGAGCTTCGGGCTGTGGGCCGAGCAACTGATCGCAGCGTCGACCGGCAAGCAGGGGCGCGGCATCGTCCCGATCGTCGACGAGCCGCTGGGGGCTCCCGACGTCTACGGCGACGATCGAGTGTTCCTCTACCTCCGCAACGCCGACACGCCAAGCGCGGAGCTCGACCAGGCCCTGGGTGCCCTCGCCGCAGCGGGGCACCCGACCCTGACCCTCGCGACGCACGGCGCGGCCGACCTCGGGAGGACGTTCTTCCTGGCCGAGTACGCGACCGCTGTCGCGGGGTGGGTGCTGGAGGTCAACCCGTTCGACCAGCCCAACATCGAGGAGGCCAAGAACAAGACCGACGAGGTGCTGGATTCCGGCACGGTCCCCGTCCTGGGCGTCGCCGGCGACGATGCGCTGCGCGCGCTCCTGCAGGACGCGGGGTCGCCACATTACGTCGCGATCCTCGGCTACCTGCCGCCGTCGGACGAGCTCGATGTCGCGATCGCCGAGCTGCGGGTCATGCTACGTGAGGCCACGGGCGCCGCCACCACGTTCGGCTACGGCCCACGCTTCCAGCACTCGACCGGTCAGCTCCACAAGGGCGGGCCGCCGGTCGGGCGCTTCCTGCAGCTCGTCTGCGACGCCGACAGCGACCTCGAGATCCCGGGAGCCGGCTTCTCGTTCGGGACATTGATCGCCGCGGAAGCGGCCGGTGACCTGCAGACGCTACATGCACACGGACTCCCGGCCGAGCGCGTCAAGCTCGAGGGTGACGGCACGCACGCGGGTCTTGCGACTGCCGTCCGATCGCTCACCGAGAGGATCCGGGAGCTCGTGGCGTAGCAATGACCGCGGTCGCCGAGAATCCGCTCGTCGAGGGGCTGGAGCGGCTCCCGGTCCATCCGACCGTGCTCGTCATCTTCGGCGCGACCGGCGACCTCGCGCACCGCAAGCTGCTCCCCGCGCTCTACAACCTCGCTCACCAGGGAGCGCTTCCCGAGCGGTTCGAGCTGGTCGGGGTCTCGCGCTCCAAGTACGCGCACGAGGAGTTCCAGCAGATCGCACGCGAGTCGATCGAGCGCTTCTCCCGCACCAAGCCCGATCCGGCGGTGCTCGACGGTCTGCTCTCGGACATGCGCTACATCCCCGGGGTCTTCGACGACGACAGCGTTTACGCCGAGGTTGGCCGGACGCTCGACGATCTCGACGGGAAGGCCGGCTACCCACTCTCACGGGTGTTCTACCTGTCGACCGCGCCGCAGTTCTTCCCCGTCATCGTCGGCGAGCTCGGCAAGGCGGGCCTGAACAGCGCTGAGCAGAGGGACACGCGGGTGGTGATAGAGAAGCCGTTCGGGTACGACCTCGCCTCGGCACGCCGGCTGAACGCAGACGTGCTCAAGGTGTTCGACGAGTCGCAAGTGTTCCGGATCGACCACTACCTCGGCAAGGAGACGGTCCAGAACCTGATGGCGTTTCGCTTCGCCAACGCCCTGTTCGAGCCGGTGTGGAACAGGAACTTCGTCGATTACGTCCAGATCACCGCCGTCGAGGACATCGGTATCGAAGGCCGTGCCGGATACTACGAGGGCGCCGGTGCGCTGCGCGACCTGGTCCAGAACCACATGCTCCAGCTGCTGGCGCTACTGACCATGGAACCTCCCGCCTCGTTTGAGGCCAACCGGTTACGCGACGAGAAGCTGAAGGTGCTCGAGTCGATCGTTCCCCCTGTTGTGGAGAGCGTGCCCTCGATGGCCATGCGCTCCCAGTACGGCCCGGGCGTGCAGGCCGGCGTTCCGGCGCGCGGCTACCGTGAGGAGGACGGCGTTGCACCCGACTCACGAACGGAGACCTACGCCGCGCTGCGGCTGCAGATCTCCAACTGGCGCTGGGCGGGCGTCCCGTTCTACCTGCGCACCGGGAAGCGCGTCGCGCGCAAGCTCACGGAGATCGCCGTGCAGCTCAAGCCGGTGCCCCATCTCGCGTTCCAGAGCCAAGGGTCGGTCGGCGTGCAGCCCAACCAGATCGTGTTGACCGTCCAGCCGGACGAGGGGGTCTCGATCTCCCTCGGGGCGAAGATCCCCGGACCGCGGATGAGGATCCGCCCGGTGAGCATGGAGTTCCACTACGGGACGTCGTTCGTGTCGCAGTCGCCCGAGGCGTACGAGCGCCTGATCCTGGATGCGATGCGCGGCGACGCGACGCTGTTCACGCGCAACGACGAAATCGAGGCACTGTGGGGGATCGTCGACCCGATCCTGACCGCCTGGAAGCAGGACACTGCGAGCCCGATCCCGCAGTATCCGGCCGGCTCTCAGGGACCGCCGGACGCCAACTCGCTGCTCGCCCCTGGCCATGCCTGGAGGCGACTGTGAGTGAGGACATCTGGAACGCTCGTGACACCGCGCCGGAAGCGATCGACTCCGCGCTCCGCGAGCTGCTGCGTGAGCGGCACGCGGCGAACCACGCGCTCGTGCCGGCGCGGGTGCTCAACCTCGTCGTCGTCGTGGACCGCTCATGGAAGGGCGAGATCGCGAATCGCCTCGAGCGCGTCGGCCGCTACCACGCGTCGCGCACGGTGCTGTGCGCGGTCGAGCCGGGCCGCACGACGATCGACGCCCGCGTCGTCATGAGCTACGAGGAACCGACCGGGGATGCGCTCGGCGTGATCCTCGAGCAAGTCGAGATCGATCTCGGCGACGAGCATCTGACGAACCTCGAGAGCGTGATCGACCCAATCGTCGCGGCCGAGATCCCGACGATGATCTGGTGTCCGCACGGCCACATCGAGGCGATCAACGCGCTGCTCGGGATCGCCGACGTGATCCTGCTCGACTCAGACGACGAGCCCGAGCCCGCCTTAGCGCTGGCCCGCGCGGCCGAGTTGCTCGGATCGGCGTATGTCGTCGACCTCGCGTGGTTGCGCACAACGCCGTGGCGAGAGCGCCTCGCTGCGAGCTTCGACCCGCCCGAGCGGCGGCAGCTGCTCTGGCAGATATGCACGGTTGCCGCCCGGCACCAGGCGAGCTCGGCCGCAAGCGCGACGCTGCTCGCGGGCTGGCTTGCGTCGCGCCTGGATTGGCAGGCGACACCACTGAGCGGTAACGGCGACCTCCACGGAGTCGCGCACGCCCACGCCCACGATGTCGAGGTGAGTCTGGACAGCTCGGATCAGGTCGTGCCGGGGCTGACCGGCGTCACCGTCGCGGTTCGGGACGGCTGGTCGCTCTCACTGGACCGAGCATCCGGTGGCCTGTGTGCGCGGCGGCGCGAGCGCGACGGCACCGAGACGAGCTGGCAGGTACTCGGCGCCTCGCGCGGCGAGGGAGGGATCCTCGGTGAGGGGGTTCGGCAGGCGCTCCTGCGCGACCCGACCTACAGTCCCGCTCTGGCCTGCGCGCGGGCGTTCTGCGGATGAGCGTCGAGCTGCGCATCGTCGCTGACCCGGCGGACACCTGCGCCGAGATGCTGGTCGACGTCGCCGCCGCCGGAGGCCAGATCGTGCTCGCCGGCGGGTCCACGCCTCGCGCCGCTTACCAGGAAGCCGCCGCCGCCGGAAGGTCGTGGTCCGCCGCGACCGTCTGGTTCGGCGACGAGCGGTGTGTGCCGCCAGATGACGAGCGCTCCAACTACGCGATGGCGAAGGCCGCACTGCTCGACCCCCTCGGGCAGAGCGGCCCGGCCGTCAAGCGGATCCGTGGCGAGCTCGGCCCGACCGAGGCTGCGGCCGCGTATGAGCGCGAGCTGCTGGCCGCCGGGCAGCCGAAATTCGACCTGCTACTGCTCGGTCTCGGTCCCGACGGGCACACGGCCTCGCTGTTCCCCGACCAGGAGTCGCTGGCCGAGAAGTCGAGGCTGGTGGTGGGCGTCGAGCAACCGGGCCGCGAGCCGCTGGTGTCGAGGGTGACCCTGACGCTGCCGGCGCTCGCGTCCGCCCGCCGGATCGTGTTCCTTGTCACCGGGGCCGAGAAGGCCGACGCCGTCGCCGCTGCGTTCGGGCCTGACGCGAAGCCCGACCCGCACGTGCCGGCGTCGCTGCTGCCGCCGCTCACCGATGCGATCACTGTGCTCCTTGACGCAGCCGCAGCTCCCGCGGGGGCCTTTTGACCGGCACGGTCATCGGCGTGGACCTCGGCGGCACCAAGGTGGTCGTCGCGCGCCTGCGCGGCTACTCGCTCGCCGACTCCGAGATCGAGCCGACCGACAAGGGCAGCCCGGAGGCGCTGCTCGACCAGGTGGTGGGCATGGTCAAGCGGGTGCGCGATCAGGACCTGAGCGCGGTTGGGATCGGTACGCCGTCGGTCGTCGATTTCGAGACTGGACGGGCGGTCAGCTCGGTCAACGTACCCCTCGCCGACGTGCCGCTCCGGGCGATTCTCGGCGATCGCCTCGGGGTGCCCGTGTTCGTCGACAACGACGCGACGGTCGCCGCGCTGGCCGAGGCGCACGACGAGCAGCTCCGGCTCACCGCGCGCAACCTCGTCATGTTCACCGTGGGAACCGGTGTCGGCGGCGGCATTGTGCTCGGCGGAAGGATCTATCGCGGTGCGACCGGAGCCGCCGGCGAGCTCGGCCACACGATCGTCGGCATGGATCTGGCCGGGTCGGTCCCGGCGCCGATGCGGTTTCCGCAGCCAGGCTCGCTCGAGTTCGTGGCTTCCGGTCACGCGCTCGACGCGCTCGCGGCTCAGGCGGCCGGCCTGCACCCGGAGTCGCCGCTCGGTCGCCTGCGCGCGGAAGCCAGGCCCGTCCTTGGCGCCGACGCGGTCCAGGCCGCGCAGGAAGGCGATCCGGCCGCGGCGCGGATGGTCGAGCTGTGGGGTCAGCGCCTCGGGCTCGGGATCGCGAACGCGATCAACACTTTCGATCCCGAGGAGGTCGTGATCGGGGGCGGCGCCGCGCGTGCAGGGGACCTCTTGCTCACTCCCGCCAAGCGGGTCGCTCGGAGCTATACGCTCCCGGGGGTCGGGCGGCGGACGACGATCCGGCTCGCCCGCCATGGAGTCAGGGCCGGTGTCCTCGGCGCAGCATTGCTGGCCGTCCACGAGCTGGAGGAGGTGAGGCGATGAAGGTCGCCTGTGGATTCGATCATGCCGGTGTCCCGCTCCGCGAGCGGCTCCTCGCCGAGGTCACCCTCACCGGTCACGAGGTGATCGACTTCGGTACCGACACGACTGAGCCGGTCGATTACCCGAAGAAGGCGCTCGAGGTCGGGCTTGCGGTCGTCTCCGGCGTGGCGGATCGCGGGATCATCGTCTGCGGCTCGGGCGCCGGGGTCTCCGTCGCGGCTTGCAAGATCCACGGCGTGCTCGCGGCGACGATCCACGACACCTACACGGCGCACCAGGCGGTCGAGCACGACGGCGTCAACGTGCTCTGCATGGGCGGGCGGGTAATCGGGGTAGAGGTGGCGGTGGAGATCTTGAGGGCGTTCCTGGCAGCCGAGATCTCGGGCGAGGACCGTCACGTCCGGCGGAGGGCCGAGGTAGCGGAGATCGAGCGCACCGGGGGGCAGTGAGCATGCGAGTGATCGAATGCAACGCCTGCGGCCACGTCCTGTCCGCCGACAGCGACGGGGAGCTGGTCCGCCGGCTGCGCGAGCACATGGCCGCCGAGCACGCCGACGCCGCGCTCGACGAAGCGGCCGCGAGCGAGCTGGTCGCCGCCGACGCTTACGAGGCGACCGACTCCTAGCTGCCGTAGACGGTGCCCGGGCTGCCGACTTGGGCCTTCCGTTATTGCAAGCAACTCAATCAAGTAAATTGAGATGGGTGTCCTCGGCCCGGTTCCGCACGCCCTTTCCCCTCTTGGCAGCCCTCGCCGCGATCCTGGTCGCCGGTATCGCCGAGGTCCAGCACACGTTCGCCGCGCAGAAGGACAAGGAGTTCAAGAGCGCGGCCGCCTTCAACGCGTTCCTCGCGGCGACCAAGCAGACCACCACGGACATCCTGCTGCGCATCCGGATCAACCAGATCCTCAGTGCCCTCGCCAAGCGTGCGGATGGCGTGAAGGCGCTGGAGACCGAGTTGCAGTTCGACTACGGGCCCAAGACCCACTGCGCCGCGGACTATGCGATCAGCGACTGCGCGGGCTCCAGCGCGACCTCCACCGGCTAGGTCGAACGGCTCAGCCGCAACCGCCCGTCAGCGCCCCGCTCGTAATCTTGCCGTCGAAGAACACCCGAGTCCTCCGGCCGTTCACCTTCAGGGTGGCCTTCAGCTGCCCCTTTTTCGTGTTCCTGCACACGGTCGAAGAGTCGAATTCATCGCCGATCACGATGCGCGCGGGCAACGCCGGGGACACGGTGCATGTGACTGACCGGGTGGAGGCGTCCTTGCAGGTGAAGTTGGCTTGCTGGCCATTCTTCAGCACTGCATAGGCGTATGGCACCGCCTGCCCGAACTTGTCGACCCCGCTCAGGAGGCGCTTGTTCGTACGGAAGCTGAAGCTGTTGAGCGCGAACGGGCAGGTGAATTGGACGTCATAGGACCAGCCGCCGACAGCCCCGGAGCTCGGTACGCCGCCAGCGTTCTGAACGCTGCACTTGGATCCGCCGTGTGCTGCCGCCGTCGCGGCCAGGAACACCGTCCCGGCGACAAGCGCCGCCATCAGCGGCACTACAAGCCGTCTCATTGGTAGCTCCTGACTCCTCGTGACACTCTGGTTTGCCGTCGCGGATCGCCGCCAACAGCACCGCTCCTCCCCAAATATTGCATACTCGATCGAATTGCTTGGTAAACGCGAACGTGAGGCAGGAATCTCCCGTTGAAGGCGATGCGTGTAGATGGGCCGGCAGCCGCCGTGCAACGGGCGGCGATGATCTTCGCGGTGAGCCTCCTCGCTGGTTGTGGCGCCGGGACCGTGCCGGCGGCGACCGTGACCTCCTCGCACACTGCGCACGCCTCGACCGCCACGTCGGGAGCCTCCGATGCGAGGGGCGGCGTCCGTGGCTACACCGCAACCGGTAGTTCGATGCTGCCCACGATCAGCGCTGGAGAGACCGTGGTCGTCGATCCGGATGCCTACGCAAAAGCGGCTCCCAAAGTCGGCGACATCGTTGTCTTCTACCCGCCGGCAGATGCTGCCACGCAGCCGCCGGCTTGCGGAGCGCGTCACCTTGCCCGACAAGTCTGCCCGGCTCCGGGCAGCCAGAAATCCAGCGAGCTGCTGATCCGGCGGATCGTCGCCGGCCCCGGCGACACCATCAAGATCATCGACGGGCACGTCATCCGGAATGATGCGCCCGAGTCCGGGGAGCGCATCAAGCCCTGTCGTGCGGCGGACGAATGTGATTTTCCGGCCGCGGTGCGGGTGCCCGCCGACGACTACTTCATGCTGGGAGACAACCGTGGCAGCTCCGACGACAGCCGGTTCTGGGGTCCGGTGCCACAGGCGTGGATAGTGGGCAAGGTCGTTGGCATCGTTGGGCCGGTGGCACAAAGCGACACGCCGCAGGGGTGAAGTGTCCGTCCGACGAGGGACTTCACGGGCTGCCTGAAGCGAACCTGGGCAGTTCGCCCCTTCTCGTGGGCAATTGTTCCCGTTCCGCCTCTGAGGCCCGGCGAGTTGCACGATGCTGCAGGCCTTCACGACTCTGAACGAAAGGAAGTCACATGCGCCTAAGGACAGCGGTGTTGACAGCCGTTCTCGCCGGCTCGCTTGCAGGCCCGTCGGTGCTCAACGCCTCGGCCGCCAACCGCCCTCATAGCGTTGCCGCGACTCGCGCGGCCGCCTCAAAGGAACTGAAGAAGCTGAAATCGCTCGCCGCCGATGATTCGGTTCCCGCGGCCGATCCGATCGGTGTCGTGGAGTCGGTGATCTCCGAGCTTGAATTTGACCTCAGCACGGGGAACCTCCAGGCCATCACGTGGGACTTTCCAGGTTTCGGCCCGTATTAAGCAGAGAGACGCGGTCACGTGGGACGCCGTGACCGCGTCCACGGCAGTACGTATAGCCAGCCCGGATATTCGTTAGGCCCGTAACGCTCCGGGGCGCCCCTGCAGCCTCCTGACCTTCGCGACCAGCGGAGCTCTCGGGCAGCGGCGAAAAACCGCTCTATCTCGATTGGCTTTGTGTAGAATGCTGCGACGTTCCGGCAGGGGCTGATTTCGGCTCGTTCCGAGTCCCGGCGAAATCGTCGCGCGTCGCGTCGCGAAGTCAACAGGAGGCAGTCATCTCGTCATCAGCGAACATCCGACCGCACGCAGGGGCGGCACGCGATGGGTTGCGACAGGTAGGGGATCGGGCAAATGGCCGCCGCGGCTAGCGCCTTGACCACATCGCTGCATGCGGTGCACGCCCCGCGCCGCCTCGCGGGCGCCGCAGATGGCCAGCCAGAGCTGTCGTCTCCGATCATCGCCGTCGACCGCCGGCCGCTCGTCCGCGCGGGATTGGCCAGGCTCGCCGGGAGCGCGCTCGACTGCCGGGTCGAGGCCGTCGCCGACCTTGCCGAGGCGGGCGCCCTCCTACGAGCGATAGAACCCGGTCCTCGTGCCCTCTTGATCGGCGTGCCGAGAGGCGAGGACCCGTCCCAGGTCGTAGGCGATGCGATGCGGTTTGGGGTCCCGGTGATCTGCGCGGTGGACGAGGAGAGCGAGGCGGTCATCCGGTCAGTGTTCGCAGCCGGCGCCCACGGTTACGTCGTGACCGACCAACTCGAGGCTGAGTCTCTGCGGGCGACACTTGCAGGCATCGAGGCCGGCGAGCACGTGCAGCCGCTGATCCACGCGGGGGTCGGTGGCATGCGCGGCCGTGCCGCTTTGGTCACCGAACGCTCGCTCGAGGTGCTCGGCTCGCTCGCGGATGGACTGCACGACCACGAAATCGCGATCCTGCTAGGTATCAGCACGAGTTCGGTGCGAAAGCACATCGCCAGCGCGCAGACGCGGCTGGGTGCGCGTACGCGCACCCAGGCAGTGGCAACGGCGGCGCGGGAGGGACTGCTGTGAGCTGGATCGCCCGACGCGGTGCGTCCGCCGATGCCGCCGCCGTCTCGCGTTCTGCCTCGAGATTTGTAGCCGCGGCCGTGCTCGCCCTGACGGTCCTATCGGCCGTTCCCGGCTCCGCGCTGGCCAGGACTGGCACCTCCGCGAGAACGAAGGTCCCGGCGAAGACCAAGGCCGCGCTGCCCGCTGCGGGCGACTGGGAGGGGACCGGCCCCGGCAGCACCACGGCGAGCTTCGAAGTCGCACTCGCCGGCAAGCCCGCGCCCACAAAGGGCTCGCGTAAGAAGAGCGCCACCAGTTCCCGCAAGGAGGGTGCCGCCACGTATGCCGTGGTCGAGGACTTCGCCGTCGATGCGCCGATCAGCTGTAGCAATTCGGCGCAGCCGGCGATTCCGTTCGATGTCGAGGTGGTGAATGGGCCGCTCCGCGTCGGCAAGAACGGCACCTTCAGTTCGGGTGCGATCACTGCCGGCGCCGGGACGGTCGTGAGCGGCCGTGTCAGCGACGGCCGGTTCACGATCGCCTACCGGCACGTATCCCAGACTCCCAACCAGTTCGCCGGTGGCACTGAGGTGTGCGACACGGGAACGATCCACATCACAGCCGTGCCCGGACACCGCACGCTGGTCAACGACGGCATCTGGCAGGGGGAAACGCAGACCAACGAGCCGGTCGTCTTCTACGTGGCCGCCGGTGGGCGGGCGCTCGAGGCGCCGCCGCATCCTCCCACTGACGGAGCTCCTCAGGCGGCATTCGCTTTCGGCCAATTCACCTCGACCTGCTTCACGGCCGGGTGCAGCTTCTCCTCGAACGACATCTGTGCGTATTACTCCGCTACATCGCTGTTCGTCGCCCCCGACGGAGTGTTCAACAACAACCAGTGGCTAGAGGGAGACGACCCGATCGTGGCCGGGACGTTCACCGGCGGAGACCAGGCTAACGGGCAGTTTGCCAACGGCCCAAACGCCTGCGGGCAGACCGCTTGGAGCGCCGAGGCAGGATGAGCCGAGCGGACGCGCGACGCCGACGCGCAGGCGCTCGGTATTGAACACGGTACGCGGGGACAGCAGGCTGAAGGCGCTGGATGGACCCGCGACGCCGCGCGCGGACGGCGGCGGTACCGGTCCGCGCGTTGTGGTCTTCTGCGATCGTGAAGTGATCGCCCACGGCCTGGTGGGCCTCCTGCCCGACGAATGGCGGGATCGCGCGGAGATCGCCGCGGACATACCTGCGCTCGAGCTGGCAGTTTCCCGTCCGGTGACGGCGACGATCGTCGATGCCGGGCACGCCGGCGCCGCCCAGGCAGCCCGACTCACGCGCTCCCGTGGAGGCTCCGTCGTCGTACTGATCGGATCGATCGAGCAGAGCCTCAGCCCGGCCCTGCACGAGGACGCCGACGCGATCGTCGTCCGCGACGAAGTGGAGCCCCTGACGCTCCGTGTCGCCGTGGCCGCAGGACGCCTCGGAATGCGGCTGCTGCCGCGAGCGCTGCCGCCGACCGCTTCGCGACGGCCAGAGGATGCCGCGCAGATCGTGCTGGGCGAGCCCGCACAGCGCGCTTTGGAGCTGCTCGCCGACGGCCTGCGCGACGCCGAGATCGCGCTCGAGCTCAACCTCTCAGAGAGCGCGGTCCGCAAGCTGATCCAGCGCACCGTCCGGCGCGTCGGGGCGCGCACGCGCTGTCAGGCCGTCGCCGCCGCCGTCCGGGGCGGCGAGCTCAGCTGAGTCAGCCCTTCGAGGCGTGCTGCCTCTTCACCCGGAGCTGACCTTTGGCCTTGGCCTCAGCGAGAAGCTGCGGAAGCGTCTTGCCGAGCTCTTTGGTCCCCTGGATCTGCCACCGGTCGTGCAGTCGCACAAGTGTGAACAGCTTCGGCTTGATGAACTCCTCCACGTTCTCCGGCGCGTGCGCGGTCGCCGTGTTGCCGTGCACGACGATGTCCTTAACGCCGACGTTATCGAGGATGTTCCCGCTGACGTTGACTCCCGCCTGCTGCAGGTTGTCGGCCGAGTCGGCGAGCGTCGCGTTGAAGTAGGACATGACCTCCGGGCACGTGAAATGACCGTTCACGGTGTAGGGGAACGCGATCTTCGCCGACTGCATGAATCCTGTCTCGCCCGCCGGTGAGAACATCGAGCAGGCAAGCGCACGGTCGTCCTGCCAGGTTGCCCTGTAGAAGGTGACGATCGTGGCCGTGATCTGCTGCTCCGGGCTGCCGGTTAGGAGGTCCCGCACGTCCACGGCCGGCGGCTGAACGACTTGGATCGATGTCGGCGACTTCTGGTGAGCCGATGCTGACTTGTTGCTCGAACCACACCCGGTTACGGCTGCACCGAGCGCGAGCATCGTCAGTGTCGCGGTGGCTCCTCGACGCATGGCGGCGAGCATAGCGTAGCGCTGGTGATCGTGTCAGGGGTACCACTTTGGGACATTCCGTGGACTTAACTGACAGTGTCATATCGGTCCTCGCAAGACGGCTCGTTTTGCCACTGGTCAGCCGTCCGCCCAACACCTACTCTTACGCGCCACTTACAAAGCGTGCTCTGGGAGAGCACGGTTATCAGCGGGCGCGTCGCGTCGTCCTGAGGAGGATCGAACCGTTATGGCAAGGGATTCAGAAGGATCTGCACGGTCGGGAGGCCATCGCCGGTGGCGATGGCGGCTCGTCTCGGTGGTCGCGATCGCCACCGGCCTGATGTTCAGCCTCACAACGCTCGCGGGGGCGACTATCGTCCTGCCGACGCTTCCCCAGCTCGAGCAGCTGCTGGGTCTAAGCAACGACCCCGGCGCCACCGAGCAGTCGGGCACCTCGGACCTCCCAATTGACCCGCAGTGGCTGGTCAACACGGTCCAGTCCGCAACTAACCTCGGCCAGTGGACCAACCACACGGTGCCGGCCGCCATTACCGCGCGTGACCAGGACGACGCCGCCTGCCCGCGGAACATGCCGGACGGCTCGCAGGCGCAATATTGCCGTCAGGAGTACATCGTGGTGTGGGCCGGTAAGCAGAATGCCGCCGACCTCGACGCGACCGACATCAGCGACTTCATTCAGAACCTCACCATCAACCCTGAGGGTCTGACGGAGCTCGCGGTGCCGCAGTTCGTGCCTGGACTCGATGCCCTCGCCGTGATTGACGCCCGCAAGTACAACGCCGATCACACCCTCAACCCACTTTATGGCCACGTGGTCAACCTCGCGACGCTGAACGTCGACGGCGGCGTCGAATGCGAGCCCCACCACACCCAGTACGACTGGATCAACGGCGAGAACCTGATCCTCGGCTGCCTGTTCTCGTCATGGACGTTCGGTGTGTCCGTGCACGACATCCCGAACATCACCGGGCTCGTTACCAACACGCCGCTGTCGGTCGTGCAGGGTTCGATCCCTGACGCCTTCGACGCCGTGAAGTACGACAACTCCAACCACGCCAACGACGAGTACATCGGCACCTGGATGGGTGGTCCGCTGTACAACTTCGGCGGCTCGCCAGGCGCATTGGCGACGCTCGACGGCTCCGGTCACATCCTGTCGGTGACCCCAGCCGGCAGCGTGGGCCAGATCCTCACCGACCCGCGCGAGGCCGCGGCGTGCAACGTGCTCGAGTCCGAGCCGGTGGGCACGTGCGCGAACCCGCACGGTATCCAGTCGCGCCCGGACCTGAACGTGCTGGTAACGGACGACTATGCCGAGCCGCGAGAGATCGTGCTCGACCCCGTCAAGCCGGTGAACATCTACGCGTTCCGTCCGACGGTGCGGATCTGGAACATCTCCAACCCGCTGCACCCGGTGGAGACCTCGGTGGCCCACATGCCGATCACGTGGCGCGACCCGGCGAACCCGGCGCACACCAACATCGGCATCATGGAGGGGGGCAAGACGCACGCCGCGCCGGATGGCACGACGTGCGGGGCCGGGATCGCCTCGGCGGACTGCGCGCCGGGGGATGACAAGAGCGCCTACGACGGCGACTTCCTGTGGTCGAAGGGCTTCTTCTCCGAGTCGATGTGCGGCGGCGGCGTGTTCTGGGATCCGGACGTGACGGCGCCGACGCCGGACAACTCCGGCGTGTCGACGACCCAGTGGCACCAGGTGTGGGATGACGGCTTCTCGCAGCTGGCCACCAACTCGACCGGCGAGGACACCGGCGCCAACGCCACCGACCCCGGGTTCGAGGACGAGCCCGGCGGCTGCTCCGGCGGTGCCTGGATCCAGACGAGCGCCAACAACCGCTGGCTGTTCCACTCCGTGCAGGGACGCGTGCCCCTGGCCGACAACTACTTCGACCAGGGCGAGGAGAAGATGGTGTACGTGCTCGACATCTCCCACCTCGTCGAAGACGGCGAGAGGGGAATCGAGAACTGCAACATGAACCAGCCCGTGCAGAGCGGTCCCTATGCTGGGGTCCAGACGGGACTTGCGGAGGCGGAGATCGCCAACCAGGTCACGCCGACGGGCAACCCGAACAACTCGACGGCGCAGTACGCGGAGAACCCGGACACGGAGATCGGGGACTGCCCGGTCCTCCTCGACGTGCTGATCGTGCACGACCCGACGAGTGGTGGCCCGCACTGGGCAGCGCTCGACAACCACTCGCTCGACGCGCAGGGGTACCCGACCAGGCTGGCCTTCGACGACTACTTCGTCGCTCGCACCGGCGTCGACGGCGACCACCGCCTGTATGTGGTGGACATCGCTCCTGACGGCAACCTCACCTACGACCTGAACTTCGTGGATGAGGAGGACGGCAGCCTCGGCGTCGACTTCAACCGCCGCGACTGGTACGGCCTCCCCGACCAAGGGTTCTACAAGCCGCACGCGATGGACTGGGTCTGCCCGCCGACGGACTGCGCGGACGACATACCTAGCGCGGCCGGGTGACGCAGCCTGTGAGAGCCGACGTGGCACGGGAGAGCCGTGCGAGTTAGAAGAGTCAGGAAGGGGAGCCGCGGCCTTCGGGCCGCGGTTTCTCCTGTCGTGGGTGTTAGCCCCGTCTGCCGAGGCGCGCGGGGAGCTCGGCGGCGGCGGCCATGGGTCGCCGCCGTCGTGGTGCTGGTCGCGCTCGCGACGGCGCCGGCCGCCGCTGCCCATCCCTACCTCATCGCCGCGACCCCCCAGAGCGGCGTGGTCGCTCCGAGCGCGCCGACGAAGATCCAGCTCGCCTTCACCGAAGCGCTGGTGATCAAGGGGTGCTCGATCGCCATCAAGAGCGATAGCGGTCAGGTGGTCCACGTCGGCAAGATCACCCCGGCGCTCGGCGGCTACGCGATGTCGGCGCCCGTGTCAAAGCTGGGTGAGGGCATCTACACAGTCACCTGGGTCGCGTACGGCGATGACGGCCACACCGTCGAAGGCGCGTTCCAATTCGGCGTCCCGAGCGTGACCGGCCAGCCGCCACCCGGCGCTGCTCGGCTGCTGGCGACCACGGTCGAGAGCGTCGAGTCGGCCCCGACCGAGAGCCTCGTCTCGATCGCGGGCCGCTGGCTCGCCGCGCTTGCCGCGTTCGCGATGCTCGGCGCGGTGGTGCTGTTCCCGCGTCTGCGCGGGCGCGTGGACGAGGACGTGCGGGCGGCAGCCGAGCGGCGGTGGGTGAAGCTCGCCCCCGCGGCGCTCGGGCTCGCGCTGATCGGAACCCTGCTAGAGGCGGTCAAGCGCTCCCAAGGTCCGCACGGGCTCGACCTCGGCCTGCTGACCGCCGCGACGACGGGGGTGTCGATCGTCGTGCGCCTCGCGGTCCTCGTGCTTGGTGGAGCGGTGGCCACGATCGTCGCTCGCCGCGCGAGGAGCGCCGCGGCTACGGCGCTGTTCGGCCTCACGGGCGCGGTAGCCCTAGGGGCGCTCGCCATCGACGGACACGTCGCGACCGTTCGTGAGACTCCCATCCTCGCCGCGATCGGCCAGATCCTCCACCTGCTTTCGGGCGGCGTGTGGATGGGCGCGGTGATCGTGCTCGCGCTCTGCCTGGTCCCCGCGGCATTGGCGGCGTCTCGCGCCGACACGCTGCTAGCCGCCGTGCGTGCCTACGCCCCGATCGCGGTCGTGGCGGCGGTGGTGACGATCGTCACCGGCCTGATTGCAGCGGTGCGCGAGGTGAGCCGTTGGTACTTCCTGCGCTGGTCGTCCTACGGTCACATCCTGATCATCAAGGTAGTGATCGTCGGGGGCGTGATCGCCCTTGGCGGGGCGACCACGCTGCTCGCGCGCCGCACCCTTGCGAAGGGCGGCTCAACGCCCGCGGAGCAGCGGCGCGCGGGCTGGTTCATGCGCGCGGAGGCGGTGATGGCCGTGATCACGATCGCGATCGCCGCGCTGCTGGCCGGCACGCTCCAGGGCCGCGGGCAGCCACTGCCCTCGCAGCGTGGGGATCTGCTGCCCGGCACCGGGTTCGCGAATGTCGCGTTGCCCAACGCCACCGGCGAGATGGTGCTCGCCCCGTCGGAGGTGGGCCTCAACCGCATCATCGTCACGAACGCAGAGGGCGACGAGAGCACCAGCACCCCGCCGGTGCCACCGAAATCGATCACGGTGGCGTTCGCGTGCGGCTGCCAGCAGGGGGCGCTGTCGTTCCACGTCACGTTGCATCCGGGAAGCGCCGGTCCGAGCGGTCCCTGGTCGGCCGAGGTCGGGATTCCGAGAGACGGCACCTACAGCGCCGAGCTGAAGGAGAACGGCAAGCCGACAATCGGCTCGCCGACGTTCACCGTCGGCGACATCTCCTCGCCCGGTTCGACGCCCTTGACCGTGGCCTCGGTCGCCGACCTTTCGGGCCCGGATGGTCTCGACTGCAGATCCCAGGAGATCGGGGCGCTGCTCGCAATCGAGCTGATGAATGCCGCGGGCGGCTACAACGGGAACAAGATCCGGCAGGTGCTGCTCGACGACGAGGGCAGCGCCTCACTGGCCCGCACCGAGGCGCTCCAGCTCGCGAAACAACATCCGGTCGCGTTCCTCGCGCCCTGCGGACAGGGCGCGCAGGGCGCGATCAAGGCGGTCGGCAACACGATCCCGACGATCGTCGCCGACGACAACGTGCCGGTCACACAGGGCCGGATGGTGTTCCGGATGGCGCCGAATCCCTACGCCGAGGGGTATGCGGCCGGTCAGTACATCGTCAGGGTCGGGTTACCGTCGCTGCCACATGCACCGCGTCGTGTCGGGGCGCTGATCGCTAACAACACAGACTCCAAGGCCCGGCTCGTCGGCCTTAAGGCCGCGCTCGCGCCCGCTCACATCAAGGTCTACGCCTATCCTGCCGGAGGGCCAGGGCTGGCGGCACGGATCCAATCGCTGCTGCCGGCCGGTGAGTGGCTCGGGCTTTACGTCGATGGCAACTTCGATCAGCTGACGGCTGCGATGCGGACCGTCGGGGCGCTGACGGCTCACACGATCAATCCGACGCCGATCATCGTCTCCCAGCGGCTCGCCAGCGAGCGCTTCGTGATCGACAGCGGCGATCTCGGCGTTGAGGGCCAGATCCGCGCGATCACTGACGTTGACCCCACAACCAACGATGCGGATCTTTACGCAAACCTCGCGCCACAGATCGTCGGCGAGCTCGCGACGGTGCCGGGGCTCAGCGGCTTCGTTGCCGGCCAAGCGCTCGCATACGGCCTGATCGGGGGCGATTCGCCGTCGGAGATGGCGAACCGGCTCCGGGCTCCGGGCGTGTTCAGCAAAATCGCCACCTCCCCCTGGGACGATAAGGACCCGGCGGAGGGCACGCTGATCTTTCGTGCGGTGCTAGCCGAGTTCCTGCCTGACAACCTGATCCCGTCGACTGGTGCCGGTGGCGCTGCATCGGAGCCATACGAGGGGCAGTTCTTCACCGACGGCGCGTGGGAGCCTGCATCGCCAGAGCTTTTCTCGCCGCTGCCGATCAACCTGACCGGCAGTGCCGGCAAGACCGGGACACCGAAGACCACAGGTTCGAAGTGACCACACTTCCGCACAACTGCGCGTGGCTGATCGCCGCTCTCGCCGTCGCGTTGCTGGCCATCGCGGGCTGCGGCGGCGCGAGCTCACCAACGTCTGCGAAGCGCGCCGTGGTCGTGCCGGCGGGCGGCACGACCACGTCGGCGGGATCGTCCTCCGGCAGCTCCACTGCCGGGGGATCGGCCACCGGCAGCTCTACGTCGAGCCCTGCACACGCGAACAACAAGCACGCCGCTCCAGCCTCTACGAAGGCTACGAGCTCAGCTCGTGTGACGACGACGCCAGGCTCGGGCGGCCTGCCCGTCGCCAAGGTCGCGTTCGCCGCACCGGGTAGAGAGTCGCGAACGGCGTTCATTTCGTCTGCGGACGCGATCTGCCGTAGCTTCCGCGCCCGGGCGCGAGCCATCGGGGCGGGCGCCACGACGCTTGTCACGCAGGAGACTGAGCTCTCGAGTCTGTTGAAGGCAACCGAGCAGTCGGCCAAGGCGCTGACGGAGCTCTCGCCGCCCGTGACCGAGGATCCAGGCCTGCAGCGGTTCGCCACCATGACCGTGGCATCGGCGATCGCGTTCGCCGAGGCGCAGACGCGCACGAGCTCTACCAGTGAAACCGTCGGCGCTCAGGTAGAGGCTCGGGACCTGGCGGACTCTGCTCGCTCGTCGGGTGACGCGATCGCAGCGGCGTCCGCGGCGCGACGACTCGGGCTGCGCGTCTGCGGCTCAGCAGGTTCAGCGTGGCTCTGATCCGGTCAATTCGGCTGCGGCGCGCGCTCGTCGTGATCCTGCTCGTGCTCGTGGGCTGCTCGGTCCACGCTTGTGTGGCCGCTGCGGACGCTGACCCCGCGAGCGACGTCCTCCTGGTCCAGAACGCTTTCCTCCCATATCAACCGGCCACCCCGCCGGTGCTGGCCAAGGCGCTCGACCAGGCGCTCACGGAGATCCACGCCACCGGACTGCAGCTCAAGGTCGCCATCATCGGCAGCCCCGTCGACCTCGGCGGCATCCCGGAGCTGTTCGGCCAGGTCAGTCGCTACGCGGCGTTCCTGGAGACCGAGATCTCCTACCGAGGTCCGCAGCCCCTGCTCGTCGTCATGCCCGACGGGCTGTCAATGCAGGCGGCGGGGCCGGCGAGCGCGCTAACCGGCTTGACGGTCGACGCCCACCAGCAGTCGGGTGGGCTTGCCCGCACCGCCGTGCTCGCCGTCGAGCGAATCGCGGCCGCGCGCGGGCATCCGATCGCCGCGCCGGCGCTCGGAGCTTCGAGCGGCGGCGGCGATACCGGACTGCTGATCTCTGCTGTCGCGGCCGTCCTTCTAGTTGCCGGCGCCGCGTTCGTGCTGCGCCGCCGCCGCTCGGTCGGCCCAGGCGTACCGTCGCTGCTGTAGCGCCGCTAGAGCCCCTTCCGGAAGAGATAGGCGCGGTGCGGTGGGACGTGGCTTGCAACCTCGAGCACGATGCGCTCGTGCCGGAGGAGCAAGATCGCGCGGGGATCTGCCATGAAGCGCCGGCTGTCGACATATGCGACGACGATCGATCCGGCAGGCGCGTGGAAGCGGGCGACAACGCCGTTACCGAGCGCCTGTCCCCAGATGTCGAACAGCTCGCCGAGCGTCACCCGGGCACCGTTGCGTACGTCGATCACGCCCGTCGGGTCGGTGGTTCTCGCGGGGTAGGAGCAGCGTCCGCCGAGCACCGTCGCATCGGTGCCGAGCGCGAGCGGCGGCGCGATGCCGATGCCCGCTGGAATCGCGACCACGTGTTGATGGGCGAACACCTCGAGGTGGGCGCCGAAGCGCTCACCCACCTGTTTCGAGCAGCGTTGGCCGTCGATCGGCGCCGCGGCGCGAACGCGAGCCGACGTCGCGGCAGGCCGGTATCGCGCGCCCGGACCGAGCGTCAGCGGCAGATAGTCCGGCGGGAGCGGCGTTACGGCCGGCGGGAGCGGCGTTACGGCCGGCGGGAGCGCCGTCGCGGCCGGCGGGAGCGGCGTCGCAGCCGGCGACCGGGCGGGATGCGGCGTAGCGCCGCAGGCTGGGATGAGAAGCGCCAGCGCCGCGCAGGCGACCGCCCTGACGGAAGGCCCGGCACCGCCGCGGATCGCCAAGCCCCCAGCCGCAGACATATCCCATAAAGACTACTGATTTAGTTGACTATCTGGCGAGGGCAGCGCACAGCCGCAATGGTGACAATGCGCGGTTGTGAGCGACAGCGCTTCGATCGAATCGGTCTCCGGCCGGTCCAGCATCGTCGTGGTTCGCCACGGTGAAACCGAGTGGAGCGCCGCGCTCAAGCACACGAGCCGGACCGACGTGCCGCTCACGCCGGCGGGCCGGCGCCGGGCCAAGGAGCTGGCCTCGGGGCTCGCCGGGGATTACTCGATCGTGTTGTGCAGTCCCCTCCTGCGCGCGCGTGAGACCTGCAAGCTGGCGGGATTCGAGGATCCGGTCATCGATCCCAACCTGCACGAGTGGGACTACGGCGAGTACGAGGGACTGAGGACCGAAGAGATCCGGGCGAAATGGCCCGGGTGGAACCTGTGGCGCGACGGCTGCCCGGGTGGGGAGAGCCCAGATGAAGTCGGCGCGCGCGTTGACGTCGTGCTCGAGCGCCTGCGAGCCGTGCAGGGCGATGCCCTCGTATTCGCCCACGGTCATGTCCTGAGGGTCCTGACCGCGCGTTGGCTCGCCATGCCGCCTGCCGCCGGTGCACGCTTCGCGCTCTCCGCCGGTCGGGTCGGCGTGCTCGGACATGAGCGCGAGACCGAGGTGATCGAGCGCTGGAACTGCGGGCCGTGATGGACCCCTTCGGGCCTTGACACACCAGCCCGTCGCCTCCACACTTTGATCGGAACGCGAGGAGGGATCGGGCATGAAGTCACGGTGGGGGCGGCTGTCGCTGCGTAGTCGGACGATCGCGGGATTGGGCACGACGCTGGGGTTGGCTGGGCTGATGGCCGCCTGGCTGCTTGCGGTGGCGCAGCCCGCCGCCGGTCAGGGATCGAGTGTCTACTTCGGCTTCAGCCAGGCGGCCGACTACGGTGGCTGGCCCTCATCGCTGAACGTTGCTCAGCAGGAGAGCTCGATCGATCCCGGCGCGGTCGAACGATTTGACCTGAACTGGGCGGCGCTTCAGCCAACCTGCAAGATCGCGGCACTGACGGCCGTCGGCGTGTGCCCGGAGGGACCGGGGGCGTTCGACTGGAGCTTGCTGGATACGGTCGTGTCGCACATGAAAGCCGATGGTGTCAAGCTGCTGCTGAACATCATCAGCTCGCCCGTGTGGGCGTGGAATCCGCTGACGTGCGGCGCCTACTGCGCCGACACGCCCACCGGCACCGGCGACAGCTCTCCCGCCGGCATCGCGATGCCTCCGGCAGATGACTCCACCGGGAATGGCTACCTGCAGTCGATGGTGGAATCGGTTCTTGAGCGCTATGACAGCCTTGACCCTGGGGAGATAGTCGGGATCGAGGCATGGAACGAGGAAAACGTACGGCCGTTCTGGCCGACGACGATGGGACCGAATGCGACCGATTACACCAACCTCCTGTGCTCGATCTACAGCGCGGCGAAGAGCGTGAACCCGTCGATCCCGGTGATTCTCGGTGGGCTCGCGAACACCTCGGCCGTGGCTCTCAACGACATCGACATCCCAACGTTCCTCAGCGACGCGTACGCGGCGGGGGCGGGGAGCTGCATGAATGCGGTCGCGGTCCACGCCTACCCCGCCGGTGACCCCAGCGCGGCCAACAGCGACCTGCCGACCGTCGTGCAGGACGCGAACACCGCCGACGCGAACGGGGGCCATCCGTCCTTGCCGGTGTGGATCACCGAGTTCGGGTACTGCACCGCCGACACCAGCGACAAGTGCCCCAACCCGATGACGCCGGATCAACAGGCCGCATACATCGACTGCGGCTACCAGCTCGCGCTCGGAATGCCGAACGTCGCGGCCGTGATCGTCGACAATCTCGACGACGGCCCGGGACCCTCGACGTCGCCGAGCACCCTGCAAGGGCCGCCGTACTACGGCGTGTATACGATTCCGGGCGACCCCAAGGCCGACGGCAGCGGCTATGGCGCGGTCGGCATGTTGACGGACATGTTCCACGGCGGCGGCAGCGTTGGGCCCATCTACAGCAGCTGCCAGGCCGACTACTGGAACCAGGTCTACCACGCGAACCCAGGCGACCCGCCGCCCGCCCCGAACTGATCCCCGCCGCCCCGGAGCCGATCCGGAGGGGCGGGGGAGCTCGAACAGATGCGGCTGAGAGGACTTGAACCTCCACGTCCCAAAGGACACAGGCACCTGAAGCCTGCGCGTCTACCGATTCCGCCACAGCCGCGGGCCAGCCAACTTATCAAGGCGGGGACCCTCTTACATGAGTAGTTGCATGGCGGCGAACATGTATGCCATGCCGAGGGTCATTGCGGACATTGAGAGGCGGAGGTCGCGGTAGCAGATGAGGGGTGTGGTGGTGGTGCTGAG